>Ga0123342_1007374_pt1 | contig 14554 bp, 11 predicted proteins | sample Turbeawhitnodule_FD_89960 | JGI IMG/M metagenome (GOLD analysis project Ga0123342, IMG submission 89960) | Root nodule microbial communities of legume samples collected from Mexico - Turtle bean Mexico white nodule | ecosystem: Host-associated > Plants > Roots > Nodule | place: Mexico: Nepantla...
GGTACCTGCAAATGGCACTCCAACGCTCAAGTCAGTGGGGTATCGTATTCGGCTGGTTAGAATACTGTAGATAATGACGTACCTTCTTCCTTGGAATGCGTGATATTTATATTACCTTGATGGTCCCTTGCTGTTGGGCCGGATTAGGGGGTTGTTTATTAGGGTTGGATTAGGTCGTTTCCTAACCATAGGTTAACCTTTGCTAATTGGGTCAACCTTTTACTTGAGCACCTTGTGTCGGTCGGCAACGCATGACACGTGGTCGACCTCGTACCTTAAAGTAGGGTCTTAACGCATGGATCGACCGGGTCAATGGACCGGTCGGTCATCCCGGTACAATTTTCATTCTGTCCTGTTGCACACCAATTACAAGTACAATGGTCTCTTTAAATAGAGATTATAAAAGGGACACAATGATTAAGCCCACTCACTAAACATGGTGCCTAGTAAGCCCAACCCAATTGGTCCTGGCTTCATACCCAACAATCTCCCACTTGAAGCCACGAAACAATGTTCACCTGCGCTTCAACTGTGTACCATGATTAAGCTCACTCACTAAACATGGTGTCTAGGTGTCTAGTCAGCCCAACACAATTGGTCTTGACTTCATACCCAACAAATATTTGTTAGTGTGAAACAAAAGATATTTTCTTAAGCTTATATGAATGACACACACTAAAAAGACACTCATGTTATCATAAAATGATGTTCAAGCATGAAAGAACATCTTATCAAAAAGTGAAGTCTCGTCATTATAATGAAGATTTTGACACTAGAACAATCTATTCCTAAGTTTGTATGCTTATTTTAATGTAGTTAATACTATAAAAGAAACTGTGAAGTATTGGTGTATGGAGAATGATAATGAAGCTTATGATAGGTTAGGTCAACTCCTAAGAAGATTCAAGCAAAACACTAATAGAAATGCAAACTTGAGAGTGAGAATTTGAAGACAACGAAGCTAGCAACTTGGGCAACATTTCTTTATCAATTCAAATCTGATTTACAAGGGGACTAACACTTGTATTTATAGTGCTATGGGCAGCCAAGGTGCAAGCTTTAACCCTAAAAAAACTCTTCAGATGGCCTAGAGTTGCATTGGGTCCAAGGAGACCCAATTGTAACTCTAGCTAGACTCTTTCTTTTTCACCCTACTCTAATTGGTAAAATTGACCTAAAACATGGCCGAAATACAAGCCCAAAATAAAACCTATACTACTTTGTACAAATTTATAAGACTAGGAAATTTGGAAGAAAGAGTTAAAAGTTAATTCTCCATAAAAATAGAGTTTTCTGAACTCCTTCCTCTTCTTCTTTTATTCTTCTAGCAATGATCCTAGTTAAAGGCCCAATATATGTCCTTCCGGATGGTCCTCCATCAGACCTTCCCTCTTGAAAATGATCTGTCCTCAGATGCTAAATGATGTTCAATGACAACTGTCTCTGTTTATTTGTTATTTTCCTTCTGGATCAAATGTCAATCTACAATAGACATCAAACAAATATAAGATAATTTTCTTTTATAAAGAAAATTAAAACAAAACAAAAGAAAGGTAAACGAAAATAAGGTCCTTTATTTTTATAAAATTTTTGTAAGAAAAACATAGGACCTTTTTCAAAAATATTTTGTTCACTTTGTGTTGTTTATTGCAAAAAAAAGTAAATTGCAGGAAATTATTGTAGAAAAGTAAATTGTAGAAACATAAAACAAGCATTGTGAAAAATGTAAATGACATTGAATTAAAATGTAATTCAAACGAAAAAAATTGTAAACTAAAATTGTAAAGTGCATGTAAACGAACAAAAATTAAAATGAATTGAGAACGAGAAATGCAAAATTCAAAATTTGAGTGAAAAATAGGGAACAACAATCATGATTAGTAATCTTTATCTTCAATTTGCAAGAGACTCAAATCTTGAATCCTTGTTATTGAAGTAAACACAATTGGTTTGTATGTTCTTAGAAAAACTACTTTTATTCGAAAATAGAGTTTTCGAAAAGATTTTGAAACACCAACACAAGCATCGTCTGACATGACTTCCATTTCACTGTTATCCATTTTTTAAACCAAATTCAACTTCAAATGATAACAAAATGTAGAATATAAAGAAAAGAAGAAAAGATGGAGAAAACGTAGAAGAAAACAAAGAACTTTTATTAAAACTATAAACATCAAAAACAGAAAACTAACAACAAAAGATTAAACTATTCTACTTCATTATCTGAGTCTCTATCTCTCTCTATAATCAATTCTATTTTTAGAGTTTCACCTTTGGAATGAGTTTCACCTTTGACAGTTAATAACCCTCAATTCATAATTATATTCTAACTAACTTCTGCAGCTTTATCTTTTCACGCAATGTTGACCATTTACTGTATGTTTCTAGCGAAGAGTTTACCTTCTAGAACCCGTTTCTACAGTTTTTTTTTTATCAATTTAGCTCTTGGTTTCCAAGTTCCTTTCTTCATCATCTTTTTCCATGACTCTTAGGTCAATTTCAAGTCTAAATAAGCTTTTCAAAAGGTTAAAATATTTCATTTCACAAATCAAACAAAATATAATCTACAAGAAGATTTTTGTAGAAACTCTTTTATTTCATAAAAAAAAAGTACAAATCTAGTCTAAAAACGGTAAAAAGATTAAAAAAAAAAATACAAGACTAAATAAATACAAGAAAATTGAGAGTTATAAGTGTGAAGCATACTTCAGAACATTCCAATAATAATAATGACGGAAGTTAATTTTGTATGTTTGTTGTCAAATATTAAATAATGTTATAAATTAATGTCTATATTTTCATAATCATTCGATTTATTAATTAAAACATCAATTATTAATTAATTATTAACAAATATTTTTTGTTTTTTTATAATTAAAATTTAATTAACTAATTAATATTTTAAATATAATTTAAATTTTGAAGTCTTAGTCTTATAAGAAACCTATAAAAAGATACTTTATAATCTCAAAGTAAGATTTACCATAAAATATAATGCAAGATTTCAAAATAAGAGGTTCAACTAAAGATATTTTAAGATCACTTTGCTAGTTCCTCCGAAAATAAAATATTTTCACTTTGAGACCATTTTTTACATTAATAAGTTTTTTATTTATATTTTGTTATGTAATTTATGCTTCATTTAATAAATAAAATAAAATATTTGCATAAAAAATTTCAACTTCTTATTACCTCACTTTATTATTAGATCATTATTGAAGCACAAGACATTTCTTTTTCCAGATGAGTTATGTGCTTAATTCTACTATCATTGAAGTCATAATACCATCCAATATATCATCACCACAATGAAAAAATCCAGAACACACCCATCCACACCCCGTACATATCATCGCATATATTGCATGTATCACTTAAGCGAACTTTCTTCTCACTTGAGTGAGTTTTCCTCTCATATGAACGACTTTGCTTCTCTAAATTGAGGAAGACTTCATTGCTTGAGAAACCTTAGAAAATTGAGATGGAAGAATCGATTGTGTTTTTTCTTGCTGAAACACTCATTTAATGCTTAAGCAATCATCACTAGAGCATCACTTCAACACTTGAACATTGTTACTTTTTTGTCACCCAACAAAATCTAGAAACACCATTTTTACCCTCTATTAATGTTGGAGCAACCACATTGTCGCTTCAATGTTGGCATGTAATGACATGGTCTCACATATTCCAAAATCTAATGATCTCTTGTCACTTAAGCGTCACTCACTCTAAGGAGAAAGACTTGTCTCAATCTCAAAACATCATTTGAACTATATACTATGTTTGACACTTAGTCGATATTGAGTGGTGCATACAATGAAGACTCACCTGTTAGACATCACTTGAGGAGTAGTCCACCACTTAAGTGATATTAATTCATAGAATATATTTTCATCCACAAATAAACAGCACGTCATTTTCAACACACAATCTACATTCAAATCACCCTCAATTTATCAATTACATCTCTATACCATCTTCTTACTATCAATTACTCACAAATTTACATGGGAATGCATATATATAATCACTTTCCACTATGTGTATTCCCACATCAACAACCTAACACTTGCATAATTCACATACTTAAACAATATCCTATATATAGATTTTATTATTAACTCTTTTATGTGGTTATAACGCAACTATAAGTAAATTCTTCTCTATATGTTTCCAAAATTTCCCCACGAGACTTATGGTATTAAACTCTCCGACAATATCTCCCCTCAATTAACACCCCCAATAGAAGAAGAAAGAGATTGAATTCTTAATAGAAAAATAAATACTAACTGGGATCAAGAATGTCATCAATTCAAGATCATCACATTTCTACCTCCTCATAATTGTATTGTATTTTGTCACCACAATAATATCCTGGCTATACATCTATTGTAGAAAGAGTGAAGTTTCTAATTAAATAAAGATTGACGTACGTCTATAATTTATTTATAAAATTTCCATTCTTTATTTATTTAAAATTTATCCCTATTAAAATTGCATGTCTTATACGAAATTGTTTATAAACCTTATTTTAAGTTAAACATGATTGATTAATAAAATTTATAGTCAAACAAATGATGTGATAAATTTTAGCTTTTTTTTTATCTCTTTGGGCTGCTGGTTGTATAAGGCCCATGTTAGGCTACAGTTAGTCTAAGTTTCCTTTTTCTTTTTACACATGTAATATAAATAACTTCTTTTACTTTACAATATTTAGATTTAATAAAATTCTTTTTCCTGCATCTGTGCCTTCGTTCACTCTCTCTGTTCGAGTTTCTCTTCCCCTTTCTTCTTTGCTAGGGTTTCACGCCCTTTTCATTCTTCATTGTTTATGCTATTGTGTTTTGTTTCTTGCCTTCTTTGAATTGTTTTTGAGTTGCAGAAAGGAGTCTTGGGGTTTATCACCACCAACTCACAGGAAACGACGCCACTTTTTTCCGCTTAGTCTAATGATCTCTTTTATTATGATGAGGTATTATTACCTATATAAGCATGGTAATTGTCACGAATGCAAAAATGTTTATTTACGATAATACATTCACAACGCTTCTATTGTTAAACGTTGTCCATCAAAACACGATGACATTTTCTAAATTAAAACAAGTCTAAAACGACGACTATGAATTAAAGCGTTGTTTTAGATTAAAACATTTGGTCTACAAAGGCAGCTACTAGTGGTAGCTACTATCTTAGAGAAATTTGCTCTAAGATAACGACTATCACTAATAGCTACCTTTGTAGACCAAGCGCTCGGGTCTACAACGACACATTTACCTCAAAGTCATTGTTTTACACTCATTTATTACTCTAATTCGGAGTGTGCCACTAACGGTTTCGTATTTTCTTTGTCTTCTCACGCTTTGTCTTCCTTATTTGCTTTGTTCTCTCCCTGATTTTTCTTTCATTCACTCACCATTTCTTATTTGATTCTTTTTTTGTTTCTCTTATTCATTTCTGTCCTCCATTGTTTATGAAGGTTTTCATTGTCTTCCACCACTGTTGTCTTCATTGGTTGTTTTATGTGTCTCCATTGGTTCTTCGTCGTTGCTAGCTGTGGTTCACTGCCGCTGCTCTTCACCACCACTGTTGCTGAGATTAGGGCATCATGTATGCTAAATTAGGACACCGTGTTTTTTCTCATTCAAAACATGAATAAATGTAGTTTTTTAAAGGTTATTAATTGAAGGGAATAAAACGACATTTTTTACCATAACCATCGTTTTAGACTGAATGTAACACTGAGGATGAATAGTCGCACATGATGATTGAATAGCCACCTTCTTTACTTGAAGAGAATAAACTACACACTGAAAAACAGCGGTCATAAAGCCGTCGTTTTAAGGCTAAAATTACCGCCGCTATTAACCTTTTCCGCACTAGTGTGTTTGAGAAAATAATTATATTTTAAATATAAAAATATTTAATAAAAAACGTTTTAAGTATTAATTAGTATGTCAATTGTCAAATTTAATATAAGCATTTACTTTGATAATATTAGATATTAAAATTAAAATCAAAATTAATAATTATACATTGTGAATGCTGTCACATACACTTTTTACCCTAAAAAATGGTTACGTAGGTTGGTAGCCGAATTCGATTTTACAAAATACAAACTCTTTAAACTTGGAGTGTAAGAGACAAGGGAAAATGTGTTGAGATATGACACACAGCAACTCATATATGAGTGTCTTATTCTTTGTTGGAATGAAGTTATTCCTTTCTAAAAAATCAATAAGAAAAATATTCCTTTTGGCGTAGAGAACTGGTAAATTATGTTCTAGAAGTTTGATTATCAGTTTTTGCTCCACAATGAGTAGGCATTAAGCAAAAAACTCATTTTCGAGCCATGTTCTTGTTCATGATGTCTATGATCTATGCAGAGATGTTGACAACAAATCTTGAAGGGACTAACACAACCTTACTTTACACCTCCATTAAGCAATAAGATGAGTGAATTATCCTTAGAATATTGTGTAATGATTCAACGATGTTCATATTTTTAGGTTCTAACAATATTTTTTATCTAATCATTTTCTATCGATCTTTTAACTCCTTTTTTTTATTTCCTACAGTACAATCTCCCGTTGATTATTCTTCATTCTCAATCCATCCCTCATAATCGTTAATCCATCATTATCTGTCGATTACAATTATAAGTGAACTTTTGGCGTCAGGTGATCGAATTTCTGCATAATAATATGGTTCAACAACTCTCACATTTTTCATGAGAAAGAACAGCAGACCCACTTTTCTGGTCATTGGGTATGAAGTGCAACTCAAGTCATCCTCATGCAAACCTAGACCAACTTGGCTTAACTCCAACAACCCTAACAAACAATTATATATAAAGCTAGCAAAACCATTCTACAACACCATACCATCTGAGAAGCCTCTGTAGTTTATTACCTTCTTTCCACACACTCTCATTGGATGGCTTCTTCTGTTTCATTAGTTTTTATTGTTTCTCTAGCACTCAACATGGCCATGCCAACACTTGCAGCTACCCACACAGTGGGAGACACCTCAGGTTGGACAATTGGTGGTGATTACAGCACGTGGGCTAGTGGATTGAAATTTAGAGTTGGAGATAGTCTTGGTAAGATATCCTTTTGTTTCATGCACAATACTAATTACAAAACCACCATCTCATTTCTTTTACACATTAGGTTATTTAACACAAGGTTATTGAGTCTAGATTGAATACATTTCTTAAAACCTAGCAATACAAAGAGTGACAGTTTATGTTAAAGAGTTAGAAATGATTGGAAAGAAGCAGAATAATGTATAACCCTTATGTGTGACAGTTTTCAATTACGGGCCTGGTCACACTGTGGATGAAGTTACAGAAAGCGATTACAAGAGCTGCACTACTGGAAATTCTCTGAGCACAGACAGTAGCGGCGCCACCATCATTACCCTCAAGACTGCCGGCACTCATCACTTCATATGTGCTGCTCCTGGTCATTGCCAGGGTGGCATGAAGCTTACTATTAAGGTTAAGGCGAAAAAGGTTTCTGATTCTGCTGCAGCACCTTCACCTGCTAAGGACTCACCCTCTGACACTGATAACACCAAAGACACACCCACTACTTCCACCACCACCTCTACAACTCCAACCTCGACCACCCCTTCTACTTCAACCTCCTCCACCACCACCGCCACATCTTCTCATACATCTTCAGCAACTCCTGGCTCACCAATTGGTGGTGCTATGTTTATTGTTTGTTGGATCTCATACTTGGTGTTGCGTTTGCTGGGAATTTGAGTTGTTTTGAGTCAGGACAGAGGCAGTGCTTCCGGGGTTTCTTTGCTTTCCATTTTGCTCACTTTGTTTTCTTCTTTGATTCAACTGACCCATTCAGATTTTGCTACCAGGCTGTGACTTTGAGTGATATTTATCCTAATTTATGTTTCTGTATGTTCAATATATTGTTTAATTAATATGGTGAGGAGTGAGTGGGTATCTACTGCTAAATAATTTGCATTGTAAATTTTTACAAGGTCAATCTAGTGGTGGGGGGTTCGGATGACAGTTCTTGTTCAAACATTATTGCTGTGTATTCGTATGCATAAAAGATTAATAATTTGCATAGAAGATGTGGTTCCTTCTTCACAAGTACTTCAACTTCCGAAAATAAAGATTTTTTTAAATGATTATATATCTTAATATGTCCCGCAAATTATAATTTCTAAATTTTACACTCCATTGTATTTAGTTCTCTTCATGATATCCAATGAGTATTTTTTTTTTTAATTTAGGTGAATATAGTTTCCAATTTTTTTTTAAAAATTCTAATATGAGCATACTAGATAACCTATGATATAGTAGACTATCAAAAATAGGTCAAGAACATATGGTGGTGGTACAAGATTGTTTGTCTTAACCAAATATTTTTTTTCTTCTTGTGTTTGCATTTAGAGCATTAGAGGATACGAGACCATGTACTCTACATCTATTGCAACTTCCTTTGTTTGTTATTATAGTTTGATTGGTTTGACGTTTCGAAGTCAAATGATGAAGCATTGTTTACGTGTATTTTTCCAACCGTTTTAGCGTAATTTACGAAAGTTATTTTCTATATAAATAGAACTTATATATATATGAATTGTTGTAACCAACTTAGAGTTGAGATTTCAATGTAAAAAAACCTTGAAATGTAATTGTAATGTCTGTTATCAATGAATTTATGATTGTGGATGTAGATTATTGTTAATACTTCAATTGAGTCATGTTAATTTCTTTGTGTGTTTTCTTCGTTATTTTTTCATGTTTAACCGTCTTGTTGTTCTTGCGAGTTCTTCTTTATCATTTTTTACTTGTTTATATTGGTAAACGTCTAGCAAGTTTGAGAGTTGTTCCTTTACAAACTTGTGCAATGAACATGGATAGTGAAAACTCAATCATCATGACTTTCACAAAGTATGAGGTTTAGAAATTTAGTAGCTTTAATAATTTTAGGTTGTGACAGTTGAATATGCATGTTTTTCTAGTTTAAGAGAGTCTCCTTAAATCTTTGGAAGGTGGATTCAAGCTTCATGCAATCATGGCCGAGAAGGATAGGAAAGCATTGTTGGAGAAGACTCATGACATGTTGGAGATCCCACATCGACTAGAGATAAAGACATTTCATACTATATAAATGGGTGCAAACCTCACCTTATAAGCTAATTTTATAAGGTTTAGTTAGGCTTAAAGTTCACTTTCTAATATGGTATCAACACCGTTTAGAGTCTATCCTAGCAAGAGTTTTTGGACTTATCAGGTCACCCATTATTGGGTTGTTATTGGACCACCCATAAATATATAGTCTCACGCACGAGTTAGTAGGTCTCGGTGTGATGTGGTTATTGGAGATTTCCCATCAACTAGAGATAAGGAAATTTCATAATATTTAAGCGGGTGCAAACCTCACCTTATAAACGATTTTATAAGGTTGAGGCTTAGAGTCCATTTCTTAATATGGTGTGATTATTTTGAGTCTTGGGGACAAGTTGTTAAGGTAGGTATTGAAGGAGAATACTACAAAGAGGCTATGGACAATTTTTAAAAGCTTGTACATGGCTAAGTCTCTAGTGAACTATCTATATTTGAAGCAAACATTATATTGGTACAAGATTAGTAGTGAAACGGAAGTTAGCAAATAACTGAATAAATTCAACAAGTTCATTATTGATTTTGAGAATATTGATGTTTAGATTGATAATGAGGATCAATCATTCTTGTTGTTGTGTTCTTTACTTAAGACACATGCATTTCAAGGAAGCCTTATTGTATGAAGAAAGACTCTCTCTCTTGATGAGGTTGAGGTTGCTCTAAGCTCAAAAGAGTTGAACGAGAAGTTTGATGTCAAGGCTTCCAATACTGGAGATAACCTTCTAGCAATGGGAGATAATCTACTAGGGATACTGGAATAGTTAGATGGTGATCAAAGTCAAAGACTCGTTAAGGAAGAGTAGTGAATGTCAACAAGTGTTATCACTGTAAGAAGGAAGGACACACAAGAAAGTATTGTCCTCAAAGACAAAAGAAGGCTAAAAACCTTGATAGACCGTTTAGATCTAGTAAAAGGCTTGATGAACCATTTACATATGGTGGGGCAACTCTAGTGGAAGACGATTATGAATCATCATAAACTCACATGGTGTCGAGTAGTATTGATGAATTTGAATGGATCTTGGACTCTAGATGTTCCTTTGAATGGAACACATGGTGTCGAGTAGTATTGATGAATTTGAATGGATCTTGGCATCTTTTTTAACTTTCAAAATCCATCAAAAAGGAAGAAGAGTCATATGGAAGAGGAGTCAAGACTTCATTAGTTTCTGCCCTAAAACTAACTCCACTAGCCTCATCATAAGGAAAAAAAGTCCTATGCAATCAAGCTGGAGAAACTAAGGTTACTCCTCCTAATATACCTTGACCTCTACTATTTCCCGAGTATAGGTGACTTGCCTTGCCTTGGTTGACAATTCGAGAAAAGGAAGGCCCCTTGACCTGAGTACATTATATATCTACAACACCTCCAAACTTCAATTCCTTATGGAATATAAACATGAAAGCCAATCAAGTTAGGGTCGGAGGTAGTGGAGGTTTCCTTGTCTGATATGATGACGAACTTTTAAAATCGGTCGGACCAGTAGGATGCCTTGATTTTTCTAAAATAATGTTGGTCATAAACATGAAAATCATCCAATACTGGAAAGGTGTGATGACAAGATGAATGCCAAAATTCAAGAGTTGGAGCACAAAAGTCAAGGTTTTGAAAAAGAAGGTCGAGTGTGACTATTTTACGGTAAGTGTACCGAGTCAGAAGTAATAATTTGTCCCTAAGGACGGATATAGATCTCACAAGGATTAGTTCTAAAATCCTAAGTATAATATTAATTAAATGTAAAAAAATGTGTAAAAGTTTGTTGGAAAGGTCGTTTGTATCATGAATTTGCAAGAAATTAAATGAAGCAAAGTAAATGATTTGTATGAGTCAATTGGGATAATTGGGATTGGGGTTCATCCTTCTCACTCGTTTTGTATTTTCATAAGACATAATATTTCATCTTGATTGATATTGATGCACATATAAAATTCATTCATATTGATTCCTCACATACAAAATTATTAAGAGAGTCTCCTAAATATCGATTTCTCACATATTTATAAAAACTTCTTATCATTAAGAATACATGTTATAAAGAAATTAAAATTTCAAATCTATTCCTAGCATTAAAATATATTAAGCATTATCATTTAGATTAGATGCTTAGAAGCACTTTCCAGTCAAATCTAAGGATCAAAATCATGAATTGTTCAAGCTTTGAGATTAAAATGATAATACCAATCGTCAATAAAGAACTGAATATTTATAGATAAATATCACCTTAATACATAAGAGTTTGAACAGATTGCTCCTAATCTCAAAGGGAGGAATTAGCCACTCATGTTGGACATTACAAGCATGGTTGCTTCCTCTGGGATTTTCTATCTCCCTCTATTCTCCCAATGATTTCTAAGATTATGCCTCATGCCTTCTATTTAATCTAATTGGGCTTGGTATAAGTGACATCTCGCTTAAGCGAGATATTACTTTCTTAAGCAAGAGTTTACGATAAAAAGATCAACTTCACTGAAGTGTACTTGCTTAAGCGAGTCTTAGACGAGATCCTCTAGAGTGATCTTGCTTGAACGAGTTTGGACGAGTTTTCAATGTTCCAAATTTGTCTTTTCATCTTGTCTTTCACTTGTCCATTCTTCTTTAGCCTTTTTACCTCCATTTTCACCTAGATTCCTAAAATTAACGCAAATTTGGGAATAAATCATTCATATGAATATTCATATTCATCTTATAATCCAAAAATATGTAAAAAGGTTAAAATTATGAAATTGGAGGTTAAATTATAATTATTTTATCAATTAAAGTCCATAAGTGCTTATCTTTTTTTATGAAATATTACTTAATTATGACACTTATCATTGAGTCAGATGGAAATCACTTGAGGTCAAGCAAAATCTTGGGTCTTGAAGCCGAGGTGGGGCTACTCAAGAAAAATCTAGAAGGTGTTAAGGAGGCCAAAAGCAAGGTAAAGGAGGTTGAGTTTGATCAACAAAGCTCGAAATTTTATGCAGGTGGATCTCCACTTAGTGTTTTACCAACAAAGCTTGATAACCATTTTAAAGAAGAATTAACTCAACCAAAGGTCAGTTTTCTAAAAGCCTATCCCAATCCACCTTGAAAAGTTCTAGCTTAGTCTCGGTAAGAACATTTGACACCCACCACGGGACCTAGGTAAAATTATTCCCAGACCACAACTCTTATCGTACTCACCTAAAGTCAACCTATCATTTCAGCATCAGTATATGGTGAGATGGACCTATCTTCCATTGATTCTCTCAAAGCTCTGTAGGTGAAGTTGGCTCTAAAAAGGGGGTTAAATGGAGCCTTATGCTCTTTTCGTAGCATATGAGATAAGTAGATATTCTAGTAGATCGTAACATTCTTGTTGGAATGTCTAACATATCATCTATTAATAAAAAAAATTAAAAAAATAGCAACAAGAGATAAGCACTAGAATTTATCCTATTTCCTCCAAACTTGGGTTACATCTATTCCCCTTAAGCAACTATTTAAGAGTTACCACTAACCAACTATTTATAGCAAGTATGCTCACACCTTCAGGTTACAACAAGTATTATCACTTATCCAGGTTACACCCTTTTAACTTCCCGCTGAGATTAACAATTCTCTAGAAAAGAGAGAAACACCGTCAAAGAGAACACAAAGAAAGCTCACACGGGTATAATTTCACAAAGTGAAGAATTACAATGATTTAAAACTCAACCCAAAAGACTAAATGTTTTAATGCCTAGATTAGACTCTCATTACAACTCTCAATATTTTCAGTGAGATCACCAATATGTCTTTTTGTTTCTTGGCTTCCCTTACCTTTGTTTTTCACCTTCAATCTCCTTATATATGTCCTTGGGCACTTGAATTAGCTAAGTTTAGATATTACAATATCTTCCTCTTTTTGGTGCTAGAAGCTGAAAACATAAAGCTTGGATTTTCAATTTTCCAAATTGCTTTTGCTTCAAATATAGTTAAGAAAACTCGAAAGTATTTGCAATATGGGTTAGTAAAAGAAAATCAAAACATGATTAGAAATGTTTCATTCTAGATAACACATGATACTAAAATATGGTAACTGAGATTTTCAATTTATTCAAATTGTTTTTGTTTAAAGAAGATTGGGAGATATTTTCAATATACTAAAAACTACATTCACAAGATTTATTTGAACAAATATGTTTAAGAATGTATTTTAAAGATATACGAAAAACAGGGTTAAATAGAGTCATTACGCAAATTCAAATCTTTTTCTTTGTTTGGACATAAAACCTTTTTTGAATTCATTTTTAGTAGATATATGAGTTTAGGAGATTTTGTTTTACAGTAATTGTTGATCAAGAGTGATCAAGAGCTTTGAAGAATCCAAATCCAAGGTGTTTGATGAAAGGCTGGTGTTGATGTTGTGTGTGGGTGGGATTTGGGTAGAATAAAGTGTGATCCACTCTTTTGTTGAATCTAAAACTAATGTGAATTGAAACCTTTTTGAAATTAAATGTTTTTCCAACTAAGTGAAAAACAACCTGTTGTTTTGTCGAATCAACCGGTTGTTTTGCTCTTAGAGGTTTTGAAAAAGGTTGAAAGTTGTTTGACTTGGTTGACTTAACTGTCAAACCAAATCAATCGATTGTTTCGTGGTTTCAACTGATTGTTTCTTTGAAAATCCTAACATAATTCAGTTTTGAATAGTGAATCAGTCTTAAATGATTTCTAACTGAATACGCTCCTTCATTAAATGTTTTGACCAATCTTTGGAAAATATAAATAGTTTGTTCTATGTTTCTGAATGGTAAGAAATAGTTTTAAGAAATTCAGTTTGACATATTTGATCTCAAGTTTTCAAGATTCACATCAAGCTTTGGATTTTCAAGTGAGAGTGGAATAGGATTGCAATTGTATTCTTTGCAGTTGAACTTTGATCATGTGTAATCCTTTCTCAATCTTCTGTATTCCTGTTGTTGTATTGCTAAGGAGTGTTGTGTGTTCTTGAGGTGTTCAAGATCAATACTCTTGGTGTGGTTTGCCAAAGCTAGTGTGTTTCTTGAGGGGTTCAAGGTCACTACTTTGGTGTGTGGTGTTTTGTAATCTGGTTTGATTGCTCAGTGGATTACACAGTGATTTCTGGGAACTGGATGTAGCTCTTGTTGTAAGAGTGAACCAATATAAACTGCTTGGGTGCATTTCTCTTTCTTTAAACTTCTTTAAATTCTATTTTTAAGATGTTTAAGTTTTAACTGGTATAAACAATCGATTGATTCAAAGAAACAACCGATTATTTCAGTGTTATACTTTAAAATAGTTTGTGTTCTTGGCTATCTGGATTTCTTCACAGAGTTTCATTAAACCTTCAAAAGTTTTAGAAAATCTTTTATAAGTATTTAACTCCAACTCACATTACTTCCCTCCTTATAACATTATTATTTATTAATATA
>Ga0123342_1007375_pt1 | contig 14553 bp, 6 predicted proteins | sample Turbeawhitnodule_FD_89960 | JGI IMG/M metagenome (GOLD analysis project Ga0123342, IMG submission 89960) | Root nodule microbial communities of legume samples collected from Mexico - Turtle bean Mexico white nodule | ecosystem: Host-associated > Plants > Roots > Nodule | place: Mexico: Nepantla...
TAAATATTAATAAAAATAATTTTTTTTTATTTTTATAAAATTTTTTTTTATTAATTATAATATAAAATTTTTTTATATATATATATATATATATATATATATATATATATATATATATATATATATATATATATATATATATTATGCATGCATATTACCCTTCATTAAAATCTACCTATTACAAGTACCAAATTGAATTTTAAAGTCCTTGTAAAATGGTGACTGAGTATAAGTTCTTTATATGCAATCATTGTGCCTCTTCTTTGTCCTATCTACCTCCACTCACCCCAAAAAAAAAAAAGCATCTTCCTTGTATTGTTCAATTTCGACTTCTCCAACACATTGTAATTAAATTCATAAAATATAAATATAATTAAGTAAAATTGAATTAATTAATATTCTATTAAAATTTTAAATTATATAAATGTTCTCGCCGGCTCGAAGTCGGTCAGAGTATGGATGAGCTTTTCTTGGATTTCTTTCCGGTGGTCGGTCGGCTAGTGGATGAGGTGCTTAGGAATAACCTCCAGGTTTCAGCAAACTGATCTTTTGGAGATGAGGGAGGCTCCACCTGCGATTACACTCCGACGCTCAAGTCAGTGAGAGCATTCAGCGCCCACCGTGGGGTAGGTAAAACTGTCCCTACTACCCCCAATCACTTAAGATATACACATGATTTTGATATTGATTCTGCAAATCTTATTTCAACATTTAAATCTATTGAGAGATTATTCTAGTAAGAAAAAAAGACGAATTGGAAGAGATTAGACAAATCTCTATAAATAGAACATGAATCCAAAAAATAAGATAAGTATTATTTTATGCAATACATATTTCAATGACATACTTCATGCTCTTACCCACTTGATCGTTGGAGTATTGACAACACGTGGAATCTAAGGAGAGTACTTTACAATTATATATTCTTGCTTATTTATACTTTCAACAGGAATCCTATCGACTCATTATCGCCTTGCGCGACCAGAGAATATTATTATCGCCTCGTGCGATCAAAATTATTATTGTCCCAATATAATTGTTGTTATTTAGATATATTATAATTATAATCATTTAAATTTGTTGAGATTTTATCTTGGAAAAAGCGAACATAAATGTTGTTATTTAGATCTCTTATGATTATAATCATTTAAATTTGGTTGTCCTCACTTCGGACCTGAATAGTCCGATATAAAAAATAACGAGTTTTTAATTTGGTCATTAGAATAACGAACCTGAGTAGTTCGGTCGCCACTAACCAGAGTTTTTAATCTGGTCGCTACACAACGAACCTGAGCAGTTCGGTAGTTTGCACAATGAACCTGAGCAGTTCAGTAATCTGCATAGCGAACCCGAGCAGTTCGGTCTAAATCTGACACCAGAATTCAATCTGGTAACGTACATAACGAACCTGAGAAGTTCGGTAATCTGCATAACGAACCCGAGCAGTTTGGTAGTTTGCACAATGAACCTAAGCAGTTCAGTAATCTGCATAGCGAACCCGAGCAGTTCGGTCTAAATCTGACACCAGAATTCAATCTGGTAGCGTACATAACGAACTTGAGCAGTTCGGTAATCTGCATAGCGAACCCGAGCAGTTCAGTAGCCCGCACGACGAACCCGAGCAGTTCGGTAACCCACACAACAAACCCGACCAATTCGGTAGTTTGCACAACGAACCTGAGTAGTTCGGTAATTTGCATAGCGAACCCGAGCAGTTCGGTAAGTTTGCACAATGAACCTGAGCAATTCAGTAATCTGCATAGCGAACCCGAGCATTTCGGTCTAAATCTGACACTAGAATTCAATCTGGTAGTGTACATAACGAACCTGAGCAGTTCGGTAATCTGCATAACGAACCCGAGCAGTTCGGTAGTTTGCACAATGAACCTAAGCAGTTCAGTAATCTGCATAGCGAACCCGAGCAGTTCGGTCCAAATCTGACATCAGAATTTAATCTGGTAGCGTACATAACGATTCTGAGCAGTTCGATAATCTGCATAGCGAACCCGAGCAGTTCGGTAGCCCACACAACGAACCTGAGCAGTTCGGTAGTTTGCACAATGAACCTTAGCAGTTCAGTAATCTGTATAGCGAACCCGAGCAGTTCAGCCTAAATCTAACACCAGAATTCAATCTGGTAGCGTACATAACGAACATGAGCAGTTCGATAATATGCATAGCGAACCCGAGCAGTTCGGTAGCCCACACAACGAACCCGAGCAATTCGGTAGTTTGCACAACAAACCTGAGCAGTTCAGTAATCTGCATAGCGAACCCGAGCAATTCGGTAACTTGCATCTTTTGTAGTATATTTTATCATACACATTATATTTTGTACTCTCACTGACTTGAGCGTCAGAGTGTAATCGCAGGTGGAGCCTCCCTCATATCCAGAAGATCAGTTTGCTGAAACCTGGAGGTCATTCCTAAGCACCTCATCCACTAGTCGACCGACCACCGAAAAAGAATCCGAGAAAAGCTCATCCATACGCCAACCGACTCGAGCCGACGAGAACAATAAATAAATAAAAAAATTGTATCACTATTGAAGATGCATTAAGTAATATTTCTTTTTACACAAAATAATTTTGGAATAACACTTGTTCTTTATTTATTTTTATGACTACATTAATATATGTGATATTAACATCCTTTCTTCGTTTGGTACCTCTTTCTAAAATTTGTGCGCGTATTTTTCATATTTATATATCCCAATATATACCATGATAACCTCTTCATACAAATAGAATTCCACTAAACGCTGGAATTAATAACGTCTCTAATTCTATACTGGTTTAATCAAATCTTATTAGATTCAAAATATGTTAATTTTGGAAATAACCCCTTTTATAAATTTTTTGGATTTTTTAGCTTCAAGGATTATGATTAGTTTAAATTTCTTACACAAAAAATGATTCGCCTTTATTCAAAATTCACAACTGTGACACAAATGCAGCAAACCTAGTTAGCATATTCACATGTCATAATGTATATATTTCAAGAAATAAATAGAATCCTATGAAATCGATAACCAGGTTTCATGAAAATAGAATAAATAACCACCATTCTGAAATTGCACTTTAATTTATGGCTTCTATAAGGATGATTGTACAAAAGTGACGGTGAAGCAAGCAAGAGAAAAAAAAAAAGATCATATAGTGGTTAACTGAAAACTCCATTCTTTACACGGAGTTTGCTTGTGAGAGTACATTAGAAGAAAAAATAGTTTCATGTTCATAACAATGGTAAAGTTTTCTTTCTGTTTTGGAGAAAGGTGGTGTAAACTGTGTATCTCAGAGCTGATGACTGAGGATTGATATTATTTTTAACTACTGAGAGTTAGTATATTAGTTAAGAAATTATAAAGTTGTTGTGAAGCTTATCAAGATTTTGTTAAAAAATAATTGGTAATTATAAATACGAGGGGGCTTGGGACATTTATAAAGGAGATTTAACAAGGAGTGAAACTCATAAAAAAAAATCACACTATCTCTAATAAAAAACTTTTAAGGTAACAAACTTGTGGGTTTTTTTATATTGTTTAATTTTCTCATTTTTACTAGATATAGAACTTAAACTCGTACTTTGGATTAAGAAGCAGAGTTTTGGATTCGATCCATATGTAGCAATTATATTATAACGAAAAGGGCAGAATAAAGTATTGGAATTTATATATAATTGAAGTTTCAGGTTCTGTAAGAAAAAGGTTAAAAGAACATATAACTAGAAAAAACCGAGGAATTTATAGTTTTACAAGTTAAAGATGATATGAAGTTATTGTGTTGTTAATTGTTAGTTGATTGGTGAAGATATGTGTCAAAGTAGAGAGGGAAAAAGTGCATGTGAAAAGTGGTAAAGTATGAAGAAGTTGCTTTAAGTTAAATTTGGCTTTTTCTGTCCTTGAATTTGTGGTTGTTTAAAGTTTGTGACAATGAGTATGGATTGAATGATTGGCAGAAGGGGTGAGGGAGGAGTCATAGATTCTTTGAATACGTGTAAGTCCAAATTGGTGTGCACTCCTTTCGTCATAGCGTAGGGTGGCAAGTACTCACTACTAAGTGTATATATGGAAAAGAAAAGGAATAACTTTACATTTAAATAAATTATTATTTTATTATAATATGATATTTTGTTTTTAAAAACAGTGGTAAAGTAATTGTTTTTTATTATTAGAATGTAGGAATGGCAAAACCGATAGCTCCTATTGATCCGATTCTTTTAAGTCATCAACTCGATGGATCATAAGGTAAGATAGGACGGGATAATCTGTGATTCTTTATTTTTGACACTTTTGAAAAAATAATATTATGTTCGTTAAATTAAAATGGACTGATTAATGTTTTATGTTACATTAATTTATTTATATATTATTTTATTTATCGAAGTATTATTAATATTTTTTTTGTTTTGTTAGCCATTAAATTTATTTTAATTAGAATATTAAAGTTTGATTCAATTTTATTATTTAAAAGTAATATCAATTATTATAATTAAATAAATAGATTCAAAATAAAATAATTATAAAAAAAATACATGTCAACCACTCTCCTACTATATACATTATTAATTTCAACCCATATAATTTAATGAACAAACAATGACGAATTAGGACTAAACAAGTAAGACTAACCTATTTTATTTTATCATCTATTTAGAATGTGAAATAAACTTTATTATGACGAAAAACAGAAGAAAAAAAAATAGATGCTTGAAAACATTGATATGCCAAAATTTTAATTTCATGTACAATACTATTTTAACATTTATAACCGAATAAAATAAATATTTATTTTGATTATAACTTATAATAAGTAATATATATTTAAAGGTTTATGATAAATAATTTATATTGTATTATAATATTTTTATTTTTAAAATATTTAAATTTATTTTTAAAAAAATGTAGATTGAAAAAACAGAAAAAAATTATTAAAAAAAAATCCACAATAAATACTCTTCCCTAATTCTAAAATTGTTATCGTCCAACAAAAGTCTTAAATTTTTAATCTTAATATATATATATATATATTATTTTTTTAAGATTTAAAAAATTAAATTTGATAAAAAAATATATAGATATTTTAACAAAATAGTTAATGTATGTTTGTTTGCAATCAGAAACTTTTATTAAAAAAAAGTAATACAAATAGTATTTAATTAAATTATGTACCTTAAAAGTTATAACTATCTCATTAAAAATATTCATTTTTTACCTTAATTATATTAATTAATAACTTTTATTTTTAGTGTTAAACTAATCATAATTAGTTATGAAAACTAAAATATTTAAAACTAATATTTTTTTTAGAGAATTGGAGACGTATTTAAATCTTGATTTTATTATAGTTATTTAAATAATTTTTTTTATAATTATTTTGAAAATTGTAACACACACAAAGAGATATTTTAAAAAAAAGAATTAGTTCTTTGATAAAAAAAACTTGAAGTCCATTATTTTGTTTATCCATGAGTAAAGCCCAAAAGTAGTGCTTTAAATATGAAGTTAATTTATTAATTATATTTTTCCTAATAACAGTGCCCTGTTGATTGGAATATAGCAATGTTATCATTTATCGTTCACAATATCTTTTCTTAGTAAGCTTATAGTCTGATTATGAGTTATTTATAATTTATTTCATTTATGTAATATTTGATTGATTGTGATATTCTAGCAAAATTAAGCTAATATTTTCCCTATTTTATTAAATTTGTATTTTTTATCATAATACTCAGTTGCTTGAAATACTTCTTCATCTTTTTAATACATAGATTTTGGCAATTATTTGTTGAACAAGTTTTCGTGTATTTTAATTATTAGATTTCTGTTTTTATTTGACTGATATGCTTTAATGTCCAAAAAAACGAAATTAGCAGTTTATGATCACCATTATTTTTAAGATTAGCGGAGTTCTCCTTAACTTTATATATAAATTTTAAAAACATTAATTTTAAATATTTTAGTATTTTGAATTATTTTTTATTAAAACATTTTATTATATTGAGGATTTAAAATATTTATTACTATTATTTAAATATTTACTGTTTAATTTTACCGTCAATGATTACGTGGTAATACTTCTATTTGTATATGGTAATTAATATTACATACAGTTTATTTTATTAAAAATAGCTTCATCTCAATATATATATATATATATAAAGCTAAAAATACATGATAATTTTTGTACATTCAAAATATAATTATAGTAAAATCATAAACATGAAGAAAATTTAAGGGTGAGTTAATTTTTGAAAACATATAATAATTTGAAAATATCTCAAAATAAACTGTATGTAATATCTAATTACCATATACAAATATCTCATACTTCATCTCAAAATATTATATATATATATATATATATAAAAATACATGATAATTTTTGTACATTCAAATATAATTATAGTAAAATCATAAACATAAAGAAAATTTAAGGGTGAGTTAATTTTTGAAAACATATAATAATTTGAAAATATCTCAAAATATCCCAAGATCCTAGTACACATCACTCTAAATCAATTTTTTTTTATCCCATGGAGTTAGCCTAGATTTAGTCATATTCTAATTATAAATATTTTTTCAAATAAAAGATAAAAAAATAACTTAAAAAAATTACAGAGAGTATAGGTAAATATAGAAAAAAAAATTAGAAAGACAATAAATTTTTAGAAATAAATAACTAAACAATTAAAAATGTAATTTATATTCTTAAACCTAACTTCTAATTTTAACATTTATCTTTCTAAATTCTTCCATTTTAAATATGAAAAAACAGGTTTCTTACTTTGATCTATACAAGAAAATCATTAAATAAAAATCATATTTAAAAATAAAAAATAATTAGTTGGACTAAATTAGAAACTATTTTGGAGACTAATTTATAAATTAGTTTCTATTATTGATAAATAGCTTCTAAATTGATATGTAATTAACTACCAAAGTTTTCTTAATTACCAATTATTTAGATTATAAATTTGATAACAAAAACTTTGATAGCTAATTAGATACAAATTTAGAAACTATTTATAATAATAGAAGTAATTTAGAAACCAAATTTTGTTTTAATCTCTAAAATAATTTTTAATTTAGTTAATATAGTAATTAATTATTTTTAGTTTCTAAAATTGATTTATATTCTATGATTAAATTTGTTTTTTCATTCTTTAAAAAAAATGTTTTTTATTACCATAATATAATGTTAGTATCTGCTGAAAACAGGAATATCCTGATTTCAGTGACATTTGAAGGTACTGTTTAAAATTAGTTGTCTGCTTCTGTCCGCAAGCTTCAAACTATAAACTCCGGAGTAATAGAGCAGCATAGGATAAAATTTTTTTACAGATATTATATCGAATAATATCAATTTAAAATATATAAATAGAAGTAATTGTTATTTTAATGTTAATTTTATGATGATAAAACAAATTTAAACTCGTTTTTTTTATAGAAGAATCCGATTTTTAAAAGATAGCGCGTTCATAAAAATATTACTCTCGAAAATCATAAATAAGATTATTTATAGAAAACTAATAATTAATATGCAAATTTAAAATGGTAACACAGTATGATAAAGATAATGACGTTAATAAACGTTGAAAAGAAATACACGTTTAAGAGTAGTGAAGACTGGGAAACACAAAATTCCATGTTAAGACCAAAAAGAATATTTATACTAAAATTAAAATCTCCATTGAAGAACAAACAAAATAATAAAGAGTAAGCCGTAGCTTAAATGAAGAGAAGATGATAGTTGCTAACCTAAGTAGTTTGTGAGATTGACAAGCTCAAATCAGGGGATGTGATGTGTAATCTTGATGAACATGCATGTCCCCACTTCTCAAGATTCTCACTCCGTTATCTTTCTATTTTTTTTTGTCTAATTCTGTAATTGTCTTTGTTTGTGTGTACTTTGGAGTTGGAGAGTTAGTGGGAGTGGGGAAGACGATGCTTTACGAGGAGGACTTGTTTGAGGTTGTATTTGTGGCATGAGTTGACCACGTGGTGTGTCATGTTCTTTTCTTCCTTTTTCATTTTGTTTTCAATATTTTTATAAAAGTTCGTTTTATGATTATTACATGGTATAAGTTAATCACTTGGAGAAGATTTTCTAAAAATTTTCATGACTCAATTTGGAGAGAATGCGTGTGAGATACGTTCAACACCATTTCATTATCTCAGTCCTTTGAAAAGTGCACCAACGATCAAACACATTATTAATTGCTATTTTTTATTAATTGCTAATTAAGATCTAATAACAACACCTGCTTAATCTTTTAAGCTTTGATTTCAAAGAGGCTATATAGAATTTTGATTTCCTGTTATACTCATTTATGTATCATTATACTTTTTGTTATTATAATTAATTTCTCTTTCCATATTAATTAAATTAAGAGTATACAGGAAAAATGATGTTTAATTTTTAAAAAATAACAAATATTGACCGATGTCTGATGTTTTCATCTAGAAAATAAATAGTAATATTTGATTTAGAATGCTTATGGGAATAACTTTGATACTCCATTGGAATAAATAAATATATGCAGAAAAATAATTTAATAATATATTTTTGAGAATGTAGTAAAATGAAATATTTTTGTTAATGTGTGATTATATTTAGAGTAGCGGCGGCAATGAGGATTTGAATAAATAAGTGGAAAAAAGGAGAGTGGTGAATGTGGGAAGAGAAGGGAAAATGGTAATAATGAATGAGGGAAGAGATGTGAAAGTCAAATGTAGTGGTGATGATGATTGAGATATGTGAATGAAGGTGCCAACTGCCAAAAGCGGCGTACATGGTGTCGCTATAATACCCTCCACCACCCAATCTTCGCTAATACTCCTAACTCTCTTTCTCTTCTCTGCCTCCTTCCCACCACCACTCACAACCCGACACGTGTTCCATCACACTTTCCTCCTCCTCCTCCTACTCCTCCTGCACTCGCCCATTGCTATGTCACTGTAATCTCATGCCCAGGCACCAAAACCCAACCTCCATGGACATGATTCCTGGCAAGATCAGAAAACGAGGTTGTTCTTCCTCGGCCTCCTCCTCCTCCTCCCTTCTGCACAACTACCGCTTCAAGAGGACTATTCTGGTGGGGAAGCGGGGGGGATCCACTACGCCCGTGCCCACCTGGAAGCTTATGAGCTCCAGATCTCCTCTCCGCCCGTTGGCGTCCTCCCCCAAGTACCCGCCGTCGCAGACCGCCGCAAAGCCTCGTCTGGCCCCGGTGTCGGCCAGGAAGCTCGCCGCCACGCTCTGGGAGATGAACGAGATTCCTTCGCCCAGCGTGAGGTCCAAGAAGGAAGTCAGAGCTAGAGAAAGGGTTGCTAGGTCCATGCGTTCTGGCTCTTTGCCTCCCCATTTGTCCGATCCATCACATAGTCCTGTGTCCGAGGTACTTTCTCTCAAATTTGTGTTTTTTCTTTTCTTAACTAATTAACTAACTACAAATTATATCACTGTATATGTTTCTCAGAGTTTTCTTTTTGTAGAGGATGGATCGATCTGGAACTGGGAGTCGCCAGAGAAGAACTCCTTCTGTTTCTCACAGACAGAGGATCACTGAACACCATGTTGGCCCTTTGGACTCTCTTAGCAATGCCAGTCTCATGGAGGTATTTAATCTATATTAATACTATCTAATATAAAGCCTTTATATTAGGAGAATGGTTCTGGCCTAATTGCGTAACAGATTTTCGTAAGGTATTAAGGTTGGTTGAGAATTGTGTCTATCTCTCTTTATGAACGTTAATGGGTGGGCTCCTGTCATACCTGGGAGATGGACCCTCTCTTTGGAGATTTTTATATAAAAATGTTATGTGAAAATTGTGTCTATTTGTCTGTATGTCTGTCTCTTTGTTGATGATGAATGGGTCCTGCAATCTGGTGTCTATAAAGAGAGATATAGACACAGATGTGAGATCCATTTACAGAAACAGAGAATTACAAATTTTACATGATCTTGTCATGTGAAAATGTTACATGAGAGAAGGCATTCTCGTTAAAGTTATTTTACGTTCTTTGTTTTTTGGATAGAGGTCTTTTGCGTTTTTAGTTGTTTAAAGATATTGAAATCCCTCCAGTGTGAAATGCTCTGTCGTGTATAACTATAGCACTTTTTTACTTCTCAGTTGCTTGTACGTTTGCAGTATATTTTGGAAAAGTTAGGAGCTTCTTTCGATGAAAAGGGCTACAAATGATTTGTGTGCAGTGCACCAATTGCACCCAGCTCCTTGTCGATACTCTTACTAGTAATTATATTTTTAACACATCTGTTTGTACTTCGATGTTTGGTGACAGATTAATATTTCTTCTTGATATGTGAATAGAAGATCTATACTGAAACAGATATAGCAATGCAAGATTTGTATTCACATCTGAATGGCCAAACTGCATAACAAACTAACTTATTGTTCTGTTACCTGAGTGGAGATTCAGTTTTGTTCTGTACTTTTGTATAGTTTGAAATGTACATTGTACAAACACCAAACGCCTGTCATGCAATTCCCCCATTTAGCTTACAATTGCATTCCGTTTTTCTCTCAGTTTTGTGATGTCCATGCCTCCTTACAGTTCTTCTTGGTTTTTTTGGTGCAGATTGAAACTAGATCCCGAGCACAGACCCCTGCTTCATCTGCTGTTGGAGTTAAATCACGTTTAAAAGATGTTAGTAATGCTTTAACAACATCCAAAGAGCTACTTAAAATTATAAACCGTATGTGGGGTCATGAAAGTCGTCCTTCATCTAGTATGTCCCTTATCTCAGCTTTGCATACTGAGCTGGAGAGGGCTCGCCTACAGGTCAATCAGCTTATCCAGGAACAGCGCTCGGACCAGAATGAGATAAATTATTTGATGAAGTGTATTGCTGAAGAAAAGGCTGCTTGGAAAAACAAGGAGCAAGAGATTGTTGAGGCTGCAATTGAATCTGTTGCTGGAGAACTTGATGTAGAGAGGAAGCTCAGGAGACGTCTTGAAAGCTTGAACAAGAAGCTTGGGAGAGAACTTGCTGACACCAAAACATCCCTTCTTAAGGTGGTGAAAGAACTTGAAAACGAGAAAAGAGCAAGAGAAATTATTGAGCAAGTATGTGATGAGTTAGCAAGAGATGCTGATGAAGATAAATCCGAGATCGAGCAACAAAAGAGAGTGTCTACAAAAGTTTGTGATGAGGTAGAGAAAGAAAAGGAAATAATGCAGCTGACTGATAGGTTACGCGAGGAGAGAGCTCAAAAGAAACTCTCCGAGGCAAAATATCAGCTTGAGGAAAAGAATGCAGCTGTGGATACGCTCAGGAATCAACTTGAAGCTTTTCTAGGAGGCAAACAAGTTAAAGAGAAAGGTTTCAGCTCCACTCATTTGAATGATGAAGAAATCGCCGCTTATCTGAGCAGAGGCCGATTAAGTTCCCACTTCATTGAAGATAAAGAAGATGATGGAGGAGAGGTTGACAATGGAGTAGAGTGTGAGGAGGAATCCGCTGAAAGTGATCTGCATTCTATAGAGTTAAATATGGACAACAACAGCAAGAGTTACAAGTGGTCCTACCCTCCTGAAAGCAGATTTGATACAAGAAGATATCCAATTGAGGAAGAAGTGAAAGGTAGTAGGAGGTCTACCTCTGGGAGGGCTTCAAGGAGAAGCACATCCCTGCAAAGGAGTATATCAGACGGAATGGAATGGGGTGTCCAAGCTGAGAAGGTTCAGAATTCAGATGGGATTGATTGGGAAAGCTTTTATGAGCTGGAAAGGCAAGCACAAGGAAAAGGATATGGGGATGAAATGCAAGGCTATAAATCAGTAAAAGGTTTAAGGGATCAGGTATTGGCTGCTTCGAAGCTGGGATCTTCAAGAGGTTATGCCAGTCCCACTAGACAATTTTCTCAGCCTTGGCCATCACGTGATCTCACAAATAACTTCCAGGAGAGACCTGCTACAGCACAGGGCAATGGTCCAAAATCAAGGTTAGGGGAAGTCAGAGGTGAGGGCCAGAGTGTAAGAAAGTCCAAAAGGTGAGTTAATACTAATGTCTTTTGACACAATGGCCTTGATTGTGAACCGCATATCCATTTGCTTCTGCTATCATGGTGGCTGGTCAAGGAGAATATCATAGATCCGCTAGCCTAGTAGCTGAAAGAACCTTTTCCCCTTTTGAGTTTTATCTTGTTGATAGCCCATGTCTGCTGAAGTTGCAGCACTCGCTCGCTGCTTAAATTTTCGTTTGACCCTATGTGTAGGTATAGTATGGTCGTGTCTGTAGAGTTCAGAACATGTGTTATATAAGTATAACCGGCGAGTTTTTTGTTTTCTCCTGTAATATATGCTGAAGGTGCTAAGAACATTTTGTATTTTCTCCCTTCTTTATCTAATACGCTACCACTTTTTCTCCCACAATGTGTTTAATGACCCAGGAAGATCTAATTGGCAGGGATATGATCATGGTTGGGTTTAGGTTCTGTCTCTTTTCACAACTTGCAAATTTGAGAAATGCTACCCGAGCAAGGGGAATTATAGCCATTGTTATTAGCCTCCTTATACTCATGTTGCGATAAAACAACAAAAATATATCACGTCAAATGAATTTAATAAGTCAAACCTTTTTATTCGAGAAAAAAAAAATTAGACGTTTCAAATACCACTCAACACGTAGCAAGAGAAAAAAGAGAGTACATATTGTATAATAAGTGATATGAATAATAAGAAGAGATAGACAAAAATAAAATGGGTCAATGAGGCAATTAGAATAATTGTGTGCCTAAAGATTTTACTCTTAATATTTTTTTATGATTTTTTAAATAAATTAATTCAAACAACTAAATGATTTCAAATGTGGAAATAAAAAAGTTAATTATAAGCTAGTTAGTTAACTTGCAAGATGTACAACAATTGCTGATGTACCATAATAACTAGTTAATTGATTGTGTATTCTATTTTACTCATGGATCTTTATATTTTTGATTTTTTCTATATAGTTTTTAATGAGAACAGTTATGATATGTTTAGTTGATATTTTCAGTAAAGAGAAATTCAAGAACTTGGATGGTGTCGAGTATAATGTTCGATCCAATTAAATAAAAATCATCCCAAGTCAAGAACTTGGATGGTGCGGAGCCCAATGCTCTCGATCCACTCAAATAAAATCATCACAAATCAAGAACTTGGTTGGTGTTGAGTTCAATGTTCAACCCACTCAAATAAAACCATCAAGTCAAGAACTTGGATGATTCTGAGTCCAATGCTCAGTCTACTATTAAGAAATCATCTCAAGTTAAGAACTTGAATGATGTCGAGTCCACTGTTGAGTCTAATCAAAATAATCACCTAGTCGTACATTTGGATGTTGCCTTTTTTTCTAGATATGTTTTTTTAGATTATTTTGGTTTGAGCAAAAGTAATATATTATAAAGCTTAGGAGTTTAAAAGATAAAATATATTGTATTAAGTATAAAATTTCAGTTTAGAAAACATAAAAGACATAAAGTTAAGTTTAGAACATAAAAGATAGAATGTCAACTTGATTAAAGTATTCACTCAGGCTTGGGAGGGTTGTGTGGTGTCATAGGTCGGGTCCAATTAGTAAACCTCTAAGGCTCGAGTCTGAGGTTGAGGGGCTATGCGATATTAAATGTTTGTTCCGATTAGTAAGTCTTTAAGGCTCGGGTTGAGGCTAAGAGGTTATGTGGTACCATATGTCGGGTCTGATTAGTTAAAATATTATACAAATGGAATAAAGGTTGTTCTTGAAATAAGAATCTTAACGAATAATAAATATTAAATATAGTAATCTCGTTATTTTTTTTCTCATATTAAAATAGCTTAAAGACCTGAGATTAACCTGAAATGAGTAATTGACATTTAATATTAAGGAAAGACTAAAAACAAGTTCACATACAGAGAAGGTAAGGAGGAACACGTAAAGCATAAAAGATATGTGAAAACTCGATTTGAAATCCCCTATATCTTTTATTTAAATTTAATGCTCTAATTGAGATTTATCATTCTTGACTAGAACAATAAAATAAAATAAATAAATAAACAAGGTAACAATAAATAAGATAAAAAATAAATAAACAAGGTAAATAGAATAACAAAAATATTATGATGAGAATATAATTGCACTAAAGAGAATATTGGAATTCACCCATGCATATTCTCTCTTCTTATAAAATTTTATACACTATTGGCTAAAACATTCAAAATCCTTAGTGTATTTTCGAACTTGAATTTTTCCTCCCCTCTAATTTATTGGACCAACAATCACGTGTCCCTTTAGTTGAATTATCTAAGGTTTCTTTTACCCTATCTTGTATCTACACTTGTCTTGTCACAAGATGGTTATTGTTGTTGAATTTGGATGTGTTCGTGTAACACTCAGGTTGGTAGAAAAGACTTTATCAAACCTCTTTTTCTTTAATTTTGCAATGACATGTCACTAAGGTAGAATATATATATATATATATATATATATATATATATATATATATATATATATATATATATATATATATATACAAAAAATTTATATATAAAATTAAAATTAAAAATACAA
>Ga0123342_1007376_pt1 | contig 14551 bp, 11 predicted proteins | sample Turbeawhitnodule_FD_89960 | JGI IMG/M metagenome (GOLD analysis project Ga0123342, IMG submission 89960) | Root nodule microbial communities of legume samples collected from Mexico - Turtle bean Mexico white nodule | ecosystem: Host-associated > Plants > Roots > Nodule | place: Mexico: Nepantla...
TCTCCAGTTAAATAATAACAAATAAAATAAATTAAAAAATTATTTTATTAATTTTTGAAATTATAAAATGTCCAAATAACCAAAATAAATTAATACAATAAATTATTAAGTAAGGATAAAATGAAAAAAAAATTAAGAACAATTAAGAGGGGAATAAAAAATGACACAATGACCATAATATAATAATAAAATTAAATATTAATATAAGGATAAAATAGGAAAAAAATTAAAAACAGTTAAGAGGGGAATCCCCTTTATATATAGCTATAGATTATGCAACCGTACGTATAAGAAAAAAAAGTAATATGTATTTGAATAAAAACACAGTCAGTAAAATAAAGCCAGCAAATGTTAATCATTTTTTTTAAATTTATTTTAAATTTTATAAACTTATCAAAACACTGTCATACAGATTTTTTTTTCATCCGATAAAACAACAATATTTTTCTCTTGAAGATGAAATTTTTAATTATTTTATAATTTTTATTATATGTTTTCATTTGCAGTTTAGTCCACTTTTTCAAATTATTAATATAATAAATGTATTTAATATATAGGATTAGATAAAATAGTATAAATTTTGAAAATGAAAAGTAAATAATTTTATAATAATCAAAGTTGAGGAGTGATATTATTATTTTTAGGTTGGTGAATTAAATAGTTATTTTAGATTGCGAAATTATACAATTATAAATAATATAACTATTTTCATTAAATAAAAATAAAATTATATAATTAAAAATGAAAAAGTAAAAAAAAAATACATCTATTATGTAACCGTACGTTTAAGGAAAACAAAATAATATGTATTTGAATAAAAAAAAAGTCAGTAAAATAAAGCCATAAAATTTTTATTAATATTTTTTGTTAAATTTATTTTAAATTTTTTAAATTTATCAAAACACAGTCATACAAATTTTTTTCATCCGATTAAAAAATAATTTCCTATGAGGATATGAAATTTTTAATCTTTAATTATTCTATAATTTTTATTATATGTGTTTCATTTGCACTTTAGCGCATTAAATTGTCCACTTTCTCAAATTGTTAATATAATAAATTTCTTTAATAGGTAAATTTCTTTAATAGGTATATGAGAGTAGATAAAAGTTGGTACAAATTATTATTAGAACAAAACATTTATATGAAAAAGGAGTTCTTGACTATATTGAATTTGCATTTACTAATTTTCAGGAAGGAAAGCTAAGACGTTTTTCGTGTAAAGGGGCAACAATAATCTCTTTCGGTCTAAGAACCATATATGAGCATTTGATCAAAAATGGGATAAGAATATAGAATCTTCATGGAGAAAGAGCGAACGAATATTATAAAGATGATAACAAACAAAATTATAATGATGGGATTCATAGTATGTACATGATATTGGGAGTTCTATTAATGTTGAAGACACCAAAGAAAGCAAGGAAACAAGATATACGAAAAGTCCAAAGTATAATATAATGATTGAAAAAACATCTAAGTTTTATAAACTACTAAAGGACGTTGAACAAGAATTATATCCTGGTTGCATAAACTTCTCAAAGTTATCATTTATCATTCAACTATTGAATATCAAATGTCTTTTTCGTTTGACGTAAAAGCAATCGATATCATACTTACTTTATTAACAAAAGCATTTTTGCAAGGAAATAAAGTTCCAAAATCATACTTTGAGGCTCAGAAAATTTTTCATGAACTTGGGCATGATTACACAAAAAATAGATGATTGTGTGAATGATTGCATTCTTTATCGAGGTGACTATTAGAAATCAACTTCTTGTCCAACCTATAAATTTGCTCGATATAAAGATCCACACAAAAAGTTACCTCATAAAGTTATGCGTTATTTTCCTTTAACTCCAAGGTTACAACAATTGTATGTGACATCTAATACTGCTAAAGAAATGAGGTGGCACAAAGATAGGTCTTTTAGGGAAGATGGGAAAATGAGACATCCGGTTGATTCTATAGCATGGAAGAATTTTGACTCAATATATCCATCCTTTGCGGTAGAACTTTGGCTCAGTGTCGTGTGATTCATTATCATAGACGTGTTCCTGGGCCTCAACATAAGTCCTCTCAAAAGACAACTCCTGATGAACTGGAACAGGGGAAGGTCGGGGTTCCTAAACAACACATAAAGAGTATTAGAAAAAAGATTCACAGCCGAAGCTCATGGAAGATTTGACAACTGATTCTCTTGGTGGGGCTAATATAGGGTCACTCTTGGATCACCTTGCTTATGATAAAACAGATGGAGGGGGGGGGGGGAGGATTTTGCAGATATGCCTCGGATCATGATAGGTCATCACCTAGGCAGGGGTTGTTCATTCTCAATTCTGATACAGTTCGGGTTTCAAAACCAGGGATGGTAACAAATTCACTGACTGTTATGCAAGTCAAGGGTCAGAGTCACAACTTGTAGTAGATTCTATTACGACTCTTATTGATGCTCATCATGTGGAGGTCTTTACTACTGTGGTTGTACCATCTCTATCATGTCATACCTATCTTCGGAAGGCTAAATCACTTAGGGATGCTAAACCACTAGTAACGACTCTTATTGATGGTCATCATGTGGAGGTCTCTATTATTGTTGTTGTACCATCTCCGTCGTGTCATTCCTCTCATCGGAAGGCTAAATCACTTGGGGATGCCAAAGCACTATTCCTATATAATGATACATTGGTCATGCATCCTCTCTTGATGGTTTGGAAACTACAGATGCGGGAGGTGATCCTTATACTGGTACGTTAATTATTCTAACTGCCATTGTTGAATTTAATTATGAGCATATCACTGTTGAAAACCAGGTCGTCTCCAAATTTTGGGCGGCTCCTAGTGATATGGAGGAGCATGCTAGTGATATTGGGGAGGAAATTGTTCGCACTACTAGAAAACCAGGGAGAACACCTAAGGGGACTGGTAAATCCAAAAAAACTGCTAAGACAATTCTCTCTAAAAAGTTGCAATGAAGGTCTCTTCATTTTTCTGGAATGTCAGAGGACTTGGAAACCACAAAATTATGGAGATGTTCATTAGTTTACATAAACCCCTCCTTGTTTTTCTTGTTGAACCTATGATGTCATACACTGATGCTTTCGATGTCCTTTTCAAATTTGTTAATATGCATTTGTGGCTACGTCTTCTATTGTTAAAAAAGCTGATAAGCTTTGGTGTTTGCCAGTTTCAAATCTTGTCCAAAATTTCTTAGTCAATGATTAGTTTATTTTTGTAACTTGCCTTCTGCATGATAAATGTTTTAGCTTTACAGGTGTTTATGGTGCCAACACATACTTAGTCAGACAATTTTTGTGGAGGGATCTTAGTTTCTTCATAGGGTCTTGGTGTATTCTGGGAGATTTTAATGTTGTGCTCTCGGTGGATGACTACAAAGGGGGGTGGCTTCTAATCAGGTTTCTTGTAATGAATTCCTTGATTGGATTAATACTAATTATATTTCTTGTATTCCTTTTACTGGACCTTGTTATACTTAGTGTAATTGAAGGAGAGGGTTGAATAGAATTCATAGAAGACTGGATAGGGCTTTATGTAATCAAGTGTGTCTGGATGAATGAGATTCTTGTACTTATCAGGTTCTTGCTAAAAGTTGTTCTGACCATTCCTCTTTCTTGCTAGTCTTGCTAGTAATTCTTTAAGAAAGGTTAACAATTTTCATTTCTTTTCTATGTGGCTTCAGGACACTTCATGTATAAAGCTTATTAATTATTCTTGGGCTAATAAGGTTGTTGGTTGTCCTATGTTTATTTTGCAACATAAGTTAAAAAGGTTGAAAATTAAGCTCCGAGACTAGAATAAAAATTCTTTTGGTAATGTTCACAATGTAGTTCTGCTTAAGCAAGGTCTCCTCCTTGGTATTCAACAAAGCTTAGAGACTGCTAGTATGTCTGATATTGATGGGCTTCTTTGTCAAGAAAAGATTTCTAAGAAGAAGCTTGATCATGCTCTTCATTGTCAATAAGTTTTGGAAAGAAAGGGCTAAGATGCTTTGGTTTAAAGATGAGGATAGAAATACTGTTTTTTTCCATCTTGTGTTCAAGAGGAGAAATAATTCTAGTGGGATTCACCATCTACAGATTAAGAATGCAGTTATTGAGGATCCTAAACTTGTTGAGGATCATATTTTGAACTTTCATAAAAATATTTCTGCTGAGTCTATTTCTAGTGTTTAGGATAGAGGCAATATGGAAGATTTTATTAGTACTTATATTCTTGAGCTGGTTTCCTCTTAGAAGAATATGATGTTGATTAAATGTCCTGATTTTTTTTTGGAAATAAAAAATGTTGTTTTTAATCTTAATGGTAATAGTGCTACTGGTCCTAATGGTTTTGGTGGTGTTTTCTATCATTCTTGTTGGGAAATTATTGGGACAGATGTTTGCAATGTTGTTCAATAGTTTTTTAAACAAAATTGGGTTCTCCCTGGAAGTAATGTGGTATCTCTTATTCCTAAGATTCAGGGTGAATCCATTAAAGATTACAGACCTATTGATGTTGTTAATTTCAAATTTAAGATTATTTTGAAGATACTGGTGGATAGGCTTGCACTTGTGGCTACTAGAATCATTTCTCCTAATCAATATGGATTTGTGCAGGGTAGACAGATTCATGATTGTATTGGTATTGCTTCTAAAGCTATTAGCATGCTTTCTAAAAAGGTTTGAGGAGGTAATGTGGCTTTCATAGTTGATATTCATAAAGCCTTTGACACTCTGAGTTGGAAGTTCTTATTATTAGTTTTGACACGCTTTGGTTTTCACCCCTCGTTTGTCAGTTGGATTAGTACAATTCTTCGTTTAGCTATGATTTCTATCAGAATAAATGGCAATTTGGTGGGTTTTTTTCCTTGTAGTAAAGGTGTCAGACAATGTGATACATTGTCTCCTTTAATTTTTTTGTCTTGCAAAGGAAGTTCTTAGTAGAGGTATCTCTAAGCTTGTGAATGATAAGAAGATTCTACATATGTCTAGTCCACTAGCTTATCTCACTCCCTTTCATATTTTATATGCTGATCACATATTTGTTTTCCGTAGGGCAGATAATAAGTCTTTTAGAAATTTGAGTATTTTTTTTAAAACATATGGTGATTTTTTGGATCAATATGTTAATAATTCTAAGAGCAGTTTTTTCACCATGGATAATTCTACAAGATTTGTCACCAAAATTCAACGTATTTTTTCTTCTAGTCATAGTTGTTTGCCTTTCACTTATTTAGGAGTGTCTATTTTTGTTGGTGCTCCAAGTGCCGATGCCTTCAAATTTTGGTTGATAAAGTCAAATTGAAGCTAACATCTTGGAAAGGTAAATCTCTTAGCATGATGAGTTGGATTCAATTGGTCAATACGGTAATTACTGTATTTATAACTTATAGCTTTAATATGTATAAATAGCCGGTTTCACTTCTTAAGCATGTTGAACAGTGATGTCGAAATTTTATTTGGACTGGTGATATTCTGAAGAAAAAAAAAGGCATAGCTACCGTTAATTGGGCTACAATTTGTTTTCCTCTTGAGAATGAAAGTTTGAAGATTATTAACCTTCATTATGAAAATAATGCGTACATTCTTAAGCTTTCTTGAAAATTTTCTTATAACAGCAGGCCTTGGTCTTTTCTCCTGAAAGTCAGGGTTCTTAAATCAAAATACGAGTTTAGAATGATTTATAGATCCTCATCTCTTTGGCCTGGAATTAAGTAGTTTTATTCTATTATACTTGATAATACTTCTTGGACTGTTGGTACAAGTACTTTTATTAATTTCTGGAATGATAAATGGTGTTCTACTACTTCTTTAGAAAATATTCCAGGGTTATCTGATGATGCTAGCATTTTGGATATAGTCTCTCAGTTTTGGACTGCTTGTGATTGGAATATTCCCTTGTCTTTACAATAGATGCCTCATTTTTTAATCATATTATGGTTAGGGAGGAACATAATATTCCTAATTGGATTATAAATGAATTTGGTCATTTCACTTTTAAATCGGTTAGGACTTTTTTCTTGGAACCAGGAGTTCCCTGTTTTTCAGGTAAATTCATTTGGTCTTCATATATTACGCCTTCCAAAACTCTTCTACTCTAGAAAGTTTTTCATGGGCAGCTTCCTACAGATCAACATATTCATACTAAAGGTTTGCATATATGTTCTATGTGTACTCTTTGTGAAAAGCACGAGGAATCTATTATGGATTTATTTTTTTGAATGTTCTAATGCTTTGCATATTTGGAGTTGGGTTCGAAAGATTTTTCTTACTTCTCATTTTTCTAATAAGGATGTTCTTCTTTCTTTTATTAAGAGTGGTGGTAGTCCTTTGTTTAAATTGATTAAGCTTGTTGCGATAAATTTTTCTATTTGGATGATATGGTGTATGAGGAATTATGCTAGATTTCAGGATAAGATTGATGGTTCTAGGACTATTTCGGTAATTAAAGATTTAACTTGTCTAGTAGGAAATTTTTCTAAAGCTTCAATGAAGAATGATATGTTGGATTTCAAAGTAATTAAGTTCTTTGGTATTAATACTCGTCCTGGTAAAGTTCTTCATCCTCTTCCTATTAGATGAGAGTTCCCTTCACCAGGCAGGATTAAAATTCACATTGATGGGGCTGCTAGGGGATATTCTAGTTTTGCTACTTGTGGAGGTATTTTCTGTAGGAGTATGAGGGAGTTTATTGGTGCTTTCTCTGCGTTTCTTGAAGTTCAGACTGCTATGGTTGCTGAGTTTTATGGTGTTATACATGATATGGAGGAAGCTCAAAAGATGTGGCTTACTAATGTATATATTGAATGTGATTTTGCCTTGGTTTGTGTTGCATTTACTGCTAGAACTAATGTTTCGTGGATGTTTCGTAATCGATGGATAGGTATAGTCTACCTATGTATCGGTTTTGTTAACATATGAGTTTTGGTCTAGTTCCCCCATTTTTTTTAATTTTCTTTCTGTTTTCTTTTTTTAATAATATTTTTTTTTCATGTGATGGCAGATGATTATTGTTACTTGAGGTGTCAGCCTAGCTAAGATGTCAAGTTGCATAGTGATGCCTAACATGAAAGCTTTTACTAAAAAAATAAAAAATTAAGCAAGTTGAATCATGAAGACTTCAAACACATACAATTTCAGTTTCAATTGAATTCAAAAGAAGAATTCACTCAAAGATGCTTCGCATACAATTTGAATTATAGCAAACAAATGCATAGTAAAATATAATGTTAGTTATCTTAATCTTTTGTTTTTAGCTTGTACATGGTTCGACCTCTTTGTTTTCTTTTTAATTCTAAGAATTGTTTTCTATTTTTCATATTATAAGCCATAATTCAATTTTCTTCAATCAGTTTTGCAAACAACTCATTTAGTTAGGCTTAAATTCAACTGCAAATTAACTAAGAAGTGCATCTCAAGCAAAAGATTCACCTTAGAAATTGAAGGGAAATGGATTATAATGTCTTGAACTACTACAAGTATTTAAGTAAATTTTTCTTACAACTTTGGTTGAGAAATGAATGCATAGGAGAACTCAAATCAAGAATAAAAATAAGCTAAACATTTCGGTTTTCATGTTCTAGACTTGGGAGAATTGTGTAAAAAAGTTTAGGTACTTCTAAGAGAATTAGGAACATATGAAGGACTAGACTCTAAACAACTTTAGAAGATTAAAAAAATTAAAGCTCAGTAATACATGTAAAAAATGAAATCAAACTATGACTAAAGATTGAGCAAAAATATTATAGAGTTTCCTAGAACATTCAGTTGATTCAAGGAAGTTGGAACAAATCTATTGAAACAATTAAGAAAAAAATTAGGCATAGAAAAAAAAGAGTAAACGAACCTAAAATTAAAGAAAATATTAACAAGAAAAAAAATTAAGATAACAAAGAAAGAATCGAGGACTTATCTCTTAAGGACTCCCACCTAATCATGGCTAGTTTTTTTAAAAAAACAATCACTAAGTAAAAAAAATGGAATCTTTTCTCTCATTCTCTTCTTTGTTCTCTATTTTCCTCTACTGTCATCTTCACCTGAAAAAGAAAAGATTTTTTTTTTAAATTAAATTAATTTAAAAATAAGTAAAAACCATTCATTGAAATGTCAAACATCTTTATATTCTTCGAAATTGTGACAAGGTTTCTTTTTGGTTCTTTTCAAGTGTTTTTACTGTGTTATCATTTATATTCTTCAAAATTCTGACAAGGTTTCTTTTTGGTTCTTTTCAAGTGTTTTTACTGTGTTATATGATATAATCACCCTTTTCTGTTCTGTCTACTACAACCACCTCTCTCTATACATATAATAAGCATTGTGTGGACTTGATGAAACAAAAGAATAGCTCAGAATGGAGGTTGAGTTTGCATGGTCCTTCAAACCATCAAAGCACTTCAAATTATGAGATCCCATAAAATGACAAAGAAATAGAAGTAGAGTTGTTGTAAAATCTCCATGGTCAATAACACAATAGTCAACAACAACAAAACAAAATTAATCAACTCAAATGCTGATTAAGTCTTGTTAACTGAGACTTCAGTTTGAAAACCAAAAGCAATACACAAAGATCAGGATAATTAACTACAGTTGTTAACATGGTTAACAGTCTCCTGTAAAAGAAAAAATCATATGGTTAACCCGAGGATTATCTTCTTCTGTCATTAGTCCTAAGATTGACGGCTCTAGATGCCATAGCCCTCAAATTTGCTCTAGCAAATGTTGATGAAGGTAGCCTAATAGTCTGTTCCTGGCTGCCCCCTCTAAAAGTTTGGATGAACTCTTCTCTCTGCAACCTCAGAGCCAAAGCTGCATCCTCATGTTGGCTAGTAGAAACCCCTCTTCTTGTCCTCATTCTTGGTCGACTTCGACTTGTTCCCGGGCTTTGTTCATCTATTTCTCTCTGTAACCTTCTAGCCAATGCAGCATCCTCATCCTCCTGTGTTGATGTTATTGCCACACTCCTCCTTGAATTCATGTTTCTGCTTGATGCCCCACCAGAAGGTTGTATGCTTGTACTCCTTAGGTTAGCATAGAATGCTGTTTCTGGACTCAGATTTTGAGCTTGTTGGCGACCATTCAAGGAGCCAGCTGCTTTTCTTGCCTCAATTTCTTGGGGAAACAGAAGCTGAATTGTGTTCCAGAGGACAGTGTTCACACTACATGATCGTCCATTGCTGCAATAAATCAAGAGGGATTATATGCATAATAAGCTAGCGAAGTAGAATGTTTTTGGGACAGAAGTTAATTCAGAACATTTGTTTTCGTAAAGTAAAATAATAATAATAGACTAACACCTTATTAATTGCCTGCATTTGGGGCACTTTTTGCCACACTTGTCTGCAGCAGATCGTAGACATTTTCTACAGAAGCTGCAAAATTGAAGAATCAGAAATCAAGGGATTCAAGTAGTAAAACTTAAATTTAGTACCCCATGGAAAATTTCTAGCATAGTTTTCTGCAAAAGCTGAAAAACTGTACTCACACAAGAAATCTAGGAGTTGATATCACAATAAATTTTGAAGTTGGGGTATCCTTAAAGGAAATTTCTAGCACAATTATCTGAAATAGCTGAAAATTTGTAGATTCTTGATCAGAAATCTACTAAATTGATTTCAATGGTTCAAACGAAAAGTTCAGTTTTGTGGGGTGTTTGACTTTGATTTGTCATTTACCTGTGACCACAAGGAGTGGTACTTGGCTCAAAGCATATTTCCAAACAAATCTGCAGAAAGCAAATACATGGTCACATTCACATCGAAACAAAATTTGAAACTAGATCAAAATCAGCACGAAACATCACAAGGATCTTACAGCACAGGAAAGCTCGTCCCTAAGTTTATCAATGAAGGGTAGAGCAGAACTAGAAGAAGGAGCGCTCCGAGTCTTCTCTTTCGACTCATCCCCATCCCCTCCTCCTACTTTGCTTCCCTCATTATCAACACAAACCCTTTCTTCTTTCTTCTTTCTCCCACTATCTGTCCATCAAAATAATTAGTCAAAAGAGAACACAAGAAAGCAAATAAATATAACATTCAGACTTCTAAGATAATGAAATTACCTTTTACGGGAGTTTCTTCTGCATTAAGATCAAGAATTACAGGGATTGGTTTTTGTGAAGTCCTCCGAGCTCTACGTTTCCTAAACGCAGAATTATTCAGAAAAAGATCTTTATACTAAGAAAAAGGACAAAAAGAATGACAAAATCACAAAAAAAATTATACCACTCTTCAGTCAAAATTAAAGTTCATCTCACAATGAGGGTAACATGGATTATGAAGGGTTAAACTCCAATTCTGATTATTGTATCTAAGTTTTGTCGAGAAAAAAGAGAGTACCTTGAAGAGTTGGTGGATGGAGATTTGGAATTCAAAAGAGAGCGTCTCTTGTGCTTGGAATCTCTATCTGGTGTGTCCTCAACGATGAGGCTGGCCAATAACAGTGTCTCTTCATCCCAACCAGCCATAGCAGCTGCAGATTTGAACCTTGGGGTTAAAAGGGTCGCCATGTTTTGGACATTGGAATCTGCTAATGGGATCTTTTGGTTTCTGGGGCTAAGTTTCTGTTCTCCGTTGACTGCCATTCTTCTGTTCTCCATATCTCCTGGACTTTGCAACTGTTAAGGGGGGCAATAGTCTCACTCACACAGTACCACCAATTGTTTTGAATATTTATCCAACGGTCGAATTATTCTGAATTGCTTTGTGGTTTGGCCACACTAACGGCTATATTTTCTAGAGCAATGATGTGACGTGTTCTTTCCATTTCCTCTAGTTTATTATTAGTGTAGATTGCTGTACAATGTTTAGAATTTAGAATGAATATAAATGTAAAAAAAAGTTTAATCAACAAACTGATATTAATCACATATATTAATTAATTTCATTAAATAAAAAGTATCGAATTTAAACATTTTCACATTTCACAATTTACTTAACAAAATAGGGAAATTTAAGCATTTAAGTAATTTTTTCTGTTTTTACAAAAATGCAATAAATTGTAAAAGGTTATAAAAAATGAGTAAGTCGTGAACAGGACTACAATTTTGATTTGTGAGAGTCGTAACGTTTGTGAAGTTTTTTTTCTTCTTCAAATTAGAAGTCCTGCTCTAAACCAATGGCTTTCATTTTTTATTTTTTTTTATTTAAATGATTTCTTATTGATTTAATAATTTATTTTTTCAAATTTTTTATTTTTAGTTTTCCAATTTTATTATGTTATTATTAAATATTTGTTTAAATTAAAAAAATAAGTTAATTAATTATTTAAACTAACTAAATATTTATTTAAATTATAATAATCAACTATCTAAATTATATTCATTTATAAATAATTAAAAACAAAATTTCAAAAATGAATTAATTAATTACTTAAATTAACTAATATTTATTTATATTATAATAAAAAAAATATAATAAGAATAAAATAAAATCTCATTGAATATATAATAATGATATATAAATTAAATTTAAGAAGCAAATGTACATTGAATATAATTTAAATAGTTTATTATTACAATTTAAATAAACATTTAGTTAATTTAAATTATTTATTTATTTCGAAATTATATATTTAATTATTTCTAATTATAAATAATAAATACAATTTATTATTGTAATTTAAACAAATATAATTAATTAACCTATTATTATAATTTAAATAAATACTTAATAATGATATGATAAAATCGAAAAACTATTCAAAAATATTAAAAAACATTAAAATTGAAAAAAAAAATAGAAATTAAACACAACAGTACTGATCAGAGCGCTTAAAGCTCAGTGCACAGAGCTCAACCTCAGTTAGGTCAGCTCGACTTTTAAGCTAAGTTGATGGGCCTAAAGGTTGGGTTCGAGACATGGTTTGACTCTTTTCTATATACTTAACGTAACCCCCTCGCACAAGGCCCAGGCGGTCAGCAAGGGATAGTAATGGACCTAGGGGTGTGCTTAGTGCATGTGGGTCTAGCACGAGCAAAATGTTTCCTCTAAACCTAAGCTCATGTGTGTTAGGGCACAATGAGTAGGTTGCATGTGTAGTTCGTAGCGCCTCGCCGCAGATATCTACGTGAAACAAATTGGACCCCTGATGTTGGTACATGAGTTGGTACCCTGGTGGTTATTCTGTTAAGATTTGATGCACTCCAAAAAAAGAGAGATTCTGTTTAGCTGCGCGCTAAAAGAATGTGCCCTAAAACAGAATATCTTTATTGACGCAGGCTTTCAGTTGAGAGGGACTCTCGTGATAGAAAGTTGCTACAAGAGGTAGGCTATAAAAGGGACTTGAGATCCTTGGTAAAAGGACGTTATTTCTAAGACTGAAACTGTTGTAAAACAGAACCTAATATAGAAAAATAAAAACGAAAAACAGAGTGTGTGAAACGGAAAACAGAGTATGTGGTAAAACCGTAAAATTCTTCAGTGACGTTGGAGGAGATCGCGGAAGTTTGGCGAAGATTGGATCTACTATGAGGTTATCACGCGACGTTGCCCCTTCCTTCCTAAATCGTAGCCGCACGACTGGGAACGCTCTCGCCTCTGCACTGTTGGTCGTGTGGAATCTTGAGAATGTTGGAGAACATTGTGAGATTTGTGGGTGGTTAGCTCCTCCATTCCCGCGGGTCTTTCTCCATCTCCGGCGGCCATGACCGCTCTTTTAGGGTTTGAAGATGCGGCAATGTGCTTTCTTCATCTATAAAAGGCGCAACCCTTTGCTTCAGAAAACACACAACTCTCACTCACCTTCTTCATCTTCTTCACCCAACACCACCGTGAAACCCTCTTCTTCCTATCACCTTTAAATTTTTAGTTTTCTCTCTCATAATTTATTATTATTATTATATTTTTGGGTTTTATTGGGTATTATTCTTCTAAGAGTAACTTGCTAGTTCTGATTCTCGGAAATTACCTGGAAGTTCCTGCTGTATCCTAGGGGACTTGTGCAATACACCGCGGATAAGTCCTTACGGACAGTGATTACTCACGCTTCGGAAAACCAATTTTTGTTCGTTTTCTAAAGCCTATTTTACTACAATCGTAAGGACTTATGGTTGAAAATACGAACAACAACAACAATGCTCCAGGAACGTCAAATGTTGTTTCCGCAACGCAAACCATTTTTGTGAAACCATTTCCGGATGTCTCGAAAATTGAAGTCTTCACCGGTCAGAATTTCCGACGTTGGCAAGAACGCTGTCCACCCTATTGGACATGTACGAAGTTTCTCTTGCACTTACAACTTCCAAACCCGACTCAACCACGGCTGCGAAACAAGTTGATGATTGGATCCATGCAAATAAGGTATGTCGTCACACCTTGCTCAGTGTGTTATCTAACGATCTGTTTGATGTCTATGCTTCTTATAAGAATGCAAAATATATTTGGGATTCTCTTATCCTCAAATATACTGCCGAAGACATCGTCAGACAAAGGTTCGTAATTACAAACTACTACCGTTGGGAGATGATCGAAGGCAAAGACATCAAAATCCAGATAAATGAATATCACAAGCTGATTGAAGATATCAAAACTGAAAGCATAACCTTTCTGGATGAATTCGTTTTCGAACTTTTGATCGAAAAGCTTCCGCAATCTTGGACGGATTACAAACAACAACTGAAGCACAGACACAAACAAATGTTACTATCAGACCTGATCACCCACATCATCATCGAAGACACAAACAAGAAGGAGTGTGCTGCTGCAAAGGCCAAAACTTTGTCTGCCAAAGCAAACGTGGTAGAAGACAAACTAGCTCCAAAAAGGTACGAGAAAAAATTTGATCATAAAAAGAAATATAATAAATCTTCTCGTCCTAGTGGAACTAACCCCACTTTCAAGAAAAAGGGTAATTTTTTTGTCTGTGGAAAGCCAGGTCATCATGCACCTCAGTGCAGACATAGGGCCAAAAATGACTATCCTCCTAAGGAAAATCTAGCTGAAGGGGAAGATACTATTGTGGCAGTCGTTTCACAAGTAAATCTTGTGACAAATGTGAGCAAGTGGGTGGTAGACTCTGGGGCTACGAGACACATCTGTGCAAACAGAAATGTGTTTACCTCCTACACAAGTGTGGGGGATGGAGAAGAACAAGTTTATCTCGGTGACTCCAGGACAACTCCTGTCTTAGGAAAAGGAAAAGTTCTTCTGAAGCTCACATCTGGTAAAACTCTAGCTTTGAGTGATGTGCTACATCTTCCATCAATTAGAGTTAATTTGATCTCTGTGGCATTGCTAAGCAAGGTTGGGGTTAAAGTGTCATTTGAATCTGACAAAATTGTTATGACAAAAAACAATGTTTTTTGTGGGAAAGGAATATTGTGATCAGGGCCTTTTTGTACTGAACATTTATGAAATTATGAATGAATCTGAATCTTCTGCTTATATTGTTCACTCGTATGATATATGGCATGCTAGATTGTGACATGTGAATTATTCGTATGTTATAAAATTGCAACGACTAGGATTAATCAACATGCATGACAAACAAAATAGTAAATGTGATGTATGCGTAGAATCTAAAATAACGAAGAAAACATGTCACTTTGTAGAACGTCA
>Ga0123342_1007377_pt1 | contig 14550 bp, 19 predicted proteins | sample Turbeawhitnodule_FD_89960 | JGI IMG/M metagenome (GOLD analysis project Ga0123342, IMG submission 89960) | Root nodule microbial communities of legume samples collected from Mexico - Turtle bean Mexico white nodule | ecosystem: Host-associated > Plants > Roots > Nodule | place: Mexico: Nepantla...
CTAGAACCTTAGCACACATGACCGGCCATGTGCCATGTGCCTTGTCATTTGCATTTCATTTTGGTTCCATTTCATGTGTAATTAGCTTAGTTTTCACGGCCCATTAGCCTATAAAAGGGAAGGCCATCTCTTGTATTTTTCAAGATTATTGTGAGTAAAGTTATGCTGCCTATATTGTGCCAACCTTTGCTCCTACCTAGATTCTAGGCTCTAATCTTCACATCCCTCACCTCTCACTTGGGCTGGCCGAACCTCCCAACTTCCATACACACCATGCACCTTCAAGATCACCATAGCTCTTAGGAGGATCTTGCACATACACATCAATGGCTTCCGCACCATCTTTCACATGATTCTAAGAAGAGCTTCATGAATTTGCCATCACTTAATGTATAAAAATTCTTTTGCATTATCTGTTTGAATAACTTTAAGTTGAAAACTGATTTGTTTTTCAACAAAGATTTTGAAAGATTTAAAAATTGTTGCAACTTGAGATTTACGTTGTAAAAGATAAAACCAAGTTTATTTCGTGAAAGCATCAAGAAAGAAAATGTGGTAGTATGATCCATTAGAAGATGCAGTGGGAGATGATCCCTAAATATCTAAATAAACTAGTTGTAGGGGTGCAGTGTAAACTGTGTGGGAATCAGAGAAGGCTAACTAATGAGCTTTGCCAATAATGCATGAATCACAAAAATCCTATTTTGCAGAAAAATAAATTTGACAGTGCTTTATAATACAATGGATAATACTGTCATTAGCATAACCAAAACATGCATGCCAGAGAGTATAAGTATCATTTGTAGGCAAAACAATAGTAACATTAACAAATGATTGAGAGTAAGGAACAAAATCTAAGAAAACATATAAATCATTCCTAAGCGTTCTTTGAAGAAGCATCTACTTTGTGTCATGCCTTTTGACAAGATAATGGTGAGGATGAAATTCAAAGAAAACAACATTATCATGGGCAAATCGAGAGACACTAAGAACATTTTTATTGATGTGAGGAACATGTAATAATTTATTCAGAGAAAATATGTAACAATTATTGGGAATAATGAAATCTACATAACCAATATGTTTGATATATAATCCAAAATCATTACCTATTTTGACGGTTTTAGATCCAGTGTAAGGAGTTTTTGCATTGAGAGGCATCATGCGTAAAGTGATGTGATGCACCATTGTCAGGATACCATAGAGATTCATGGGTAGAAGGAGGAGAATCGAGAATGGAGGGTTCAACATTGTCACTTAAAGGAGGAGCAAACTATGAGTTGTTAGGATAAATTTGAGATACAACATGATGATCATACCTATGCCAACAATCAGAAGCATAATGACTAGTTTTCCAACAAATTTGACACTAAATCTTGTTGGAAGTAGTGAAGTTGGATGAAGACGAATAACCGTGAGTATTTCGTTGAGTGTTTGGAGAAAACTTGGTGCAAGTAAAAGAAGTAGCATGAGCTTGATAAAGAACATCGTTATTGCAATATTTTTGTCAACACTCTTCTTTAGTCAAAAGGAGAGCCTAGACTTCTTCTACCATATAGGGATTAGTTCGAGATGTTACAAAGGTAATGAAGGCATCATATTCTTCAGATAAGCCATCAAGGAATATTTCAGTGTGTTCTTAAATGATGATAGGTGATCCAACAACAACCAAGGAATCTACGAATTTCTTGATGTCTTGGAGATAGGATGAGATTGAACGATCTATTTTAGAAGTTCGTAATAGAATTCACAATTTATGGACACGAGAATGAGTCTTGGATGCATAATGTGTCTAAAGATTGGACAAAATTTGGTGAGAGGAAGAGAGACCAACAATGTTGGTGAGGATAGAGGGGGAAATGGAGGAAAGAAACCAAACTACAATGACTTGATATTGTCTATCAAAATCAGGTTTAGGGTTACTTATATTTTTCGTGAAGGAAATGCGTGTGCTGATAAGTTGGCTAATTTAGGATTTATTCATAGAGAATCCTTTCATTGGTATAATAGGCTTCCATCCAGTTTGTTCTTAGAATTCTTTATTAATAGGTATAGTTTACCTATGTATTGTTTTTGTTAACATATGGGTTTTGGTCTAGTCCCCCCATATTTTTGTTTTTTCTTTTTTTTAATAATACTTTTTCCATGTGATAGCAAATGATTGTTGTTACTTGAGGTGCCAGCCTAGTTGAGATTTCAAGTAGCATAGTGATGCCTAACATGAAAGCTTTTTATATATAAAAAATAAAGAGGGAAATCTCCTTTATATATAGGTATAGAGATATAGATAATAAACATTAAGCTTCTTAGTTGTTTATCATTAATAAAAAAAATTTAAGTCATGCATAGATATATTTATTCAGTGACTAGTATGAGTTTATATATATATATATATATATATATATATTTGTATATATATATAAATGAATGTATAAGCTTATTAAAATATATAAAATAATATTAGAATAAGTTAAATCTTAATTATATTTAGTAAAAGGCTTAATAAATATGTTATGTTTTTAAAATTTTATGTAATAAACTAGGTGATATAGTATGGTATGAAATAGAAAGAATCATATGCTTAAAACTAGGTGATAAAGTATGGTATGAAACATAATTGCTAAGGGGATAGTGAGAACTCACATGGTGCACAATAGGCAAATCAATTTGAAAATCTTCTAAATAAGTTGGAGATCTCCTTGATCTTGTTGAACATGAAGGGGGGATTAACAACATTTTTTACAGTGGTGGTTGCAGTAGTTTTAACAATATAAGGTGTAGAGGAAAAAGATAGATCACATTTTGAATCATAATTGGGAGGAAGAGGTAAAGACAAATTATTTGGATTCTTTTGAACATCAGTAGTCAATTGATATGGAAAATTAGTTTCATGAAAAATAACATGTCTTGAAACCTCAATTTTATGATTTTTAAGATTGAGAAAAATATAACCTTTGGTATGATGCTGGAAACCAAGGAAAATACCATGAACAGAACGTGCAACTAATTTCTTTCTATGTGAAGTAAGAGTATTAGAGTACCATAAACACCCTAAAACACGTAAATTTGAAAGATCACATATATTGTCATTTAATTTTTCATAAGGAGAAGAATTTTGTAAAAGAGGAGTAGGAGTACAGTTAATTAAGAAAGTTGCATGTTGTACAACAAAGTTCCAAAACAAATAAGGTAAATGAGTTTGGAAAAGTAAGCACGAGTCATATTTAAAAGATGTTGATGTTTGGGTTTTACAGTGCATTTTTTTTAAGGGTTTCAACACAAGAGGTTTGATGAACTATACTTTTAGTAAAGAAAAAAATCTTTCATAGCAAATTAAGCACCGTTATCAGTTCTAATAGTTTGAATAGTAGTTTTTAAAGTGGTTTTCAATATAAGCAACAAAACTGACTATATGATTATGGACTTCAGATTTATTGTGAAAAAAAAAAAAATGGTCTATGTAAAGTGAGAGAAATCATCCATAATAGTTAAAAAATAATGGAAACCTTGTAGAAATAACAAAACACGGACCCCAAATATCCATGTGAATCAACTCAAAAGATTTTGAAGAATAAGAACTACTTAAAGTAAAAGGAAGCTTTTTCTGTTTGGCAAGATGACAAGTATCACAAACATCAAACTTCTTAGCAGAAATATAAGGGTATTGAGTGTTCAAAACCATTAATCTTTCATTTGAAAGATGTCCCATTCTATGATGCCACAATTTTATGTCCTTAACAGTACAATGTAAAGCAGGAACAATATGATGTGCAACAGTATTTTTAAAAGCATAATGTTGAAAAATATACAATCTAGATCTAGTATCAATTGAACCAATCATCTCTTTGGTTTGATTGTCCTGTATCACACAATTTATGGATGAAAAAATTAAACTACAGTTAAGATTGGAACACAATCTAGAGGTAGAAATCAAATTAAAAGAAAATTGGGGGATATACAGAACATCAGTAAGGTAGAATTTGTGATTAAAGACAATAGTGTCAGAAATTTTAGAAAAAACATTTTGACCATTTGGTAAACTAATTTTAACAGGTGTTATACTTTTATACGTATTAAAAGCAGATAAAGAGGTTCAACCATGATCTGTTGCCCTTGAATATAAAATCTAGTAATTTTTAGTTTTCTTTATACTATTGAAAGCATAAATGTTACCAATGGGAGATTGGTTTGTTGCTTTGTGTGTGAAATCAACAATGAAAGATCCCACCTGGTTCACATGAGCTGGATTTGCTGGATTGTTGCAGGAATGTTGCCTAAACAGTTCGGACAACACTTGATATTGTTGTCTAGTGAGGTGAAAATCTCTATTTTCCTGTGTCTTTTTAGAATGCTCATAAACAACTTCATCAGTAGTAACAACATTATTAACTTAACCAGTTTTACCATTATAGGATATGTACCCAAAAGGGTATCCATGCTTTTTGTAACAAGTGTCAACCATATGACCATTTCTACCACAGTGAGTACACATTTTTCTATTATTTTTATAAGTTCTATTATCTTGTCCAAGAAAACCAACTTTATGAAAGCACACATTCTCAGTGTGGCCATTTTTTCCACAAAAGGTACAAACACCAGGAACACTATTTCGATTGGAATTAACACTATTAATATTAGTCACAAATAAGTTGTTAGCCAGTTGACGTTCTTGCTAAGCCACCAGAGAAAAAATCTTGGGTATAGGTGGTATTGGTTCCATTAAAAGGACATGAGACTTGATGTTATGGTATTGTTCACTTAACCCATGCAAGAATTGCATAGCCTGATCCTCACATTTTCTTTGATTAATAACCGAAGCAACAGAGCAAATACATTTTGTTTGAAAGACACACACAGGATTAGGTCTGAAATTGTCTAGTTCATCCCAAGTGATTCTAAGTTTAGTAAAATATTTTGTAACCGACAAATCCCCTTGATTTAAAGAGATTACTTCAGATTGCAAGTCCGAAACTCTTGAAAGATCCCTGGGAATATCTAGTTTTTAAATCGATCCAGATATGTATGGCCATATCCATCAATGTTATACTCTGTCTAACCAAGAAACAACCATGTTGTTACACCTTTGTCAAGCCGAATACGTTGGGTGGTTCTTGGCTAGGCAGGGATGTGAACCCAGAATGAACTCCACTTTGTTCTTCGCGCTTAGTTTTTTTTTTATCAACAAAAAATAAATTGAATTTACTGGGATACTTCAGGGGTATCCCAACCCGTATACAAAAACCAAAAGATGACTTCTTCATAAAGCTAAGAAAAACCTACCTGCATATGGCTTACCTACATGAGCATAACCAAGAACAACTGAACAAGCAAAAGCACTTGATCAACACCTAATCCCCACAACACCAACGCTTTAAGGAGAGTACTTCAAAACATGCAAACATAACACAAAACAGAAAAGGTCGCCCCACATAGCAAAACAGCAACCATGCCAGAAATGCTTTTCAGACACCATAGACACTTCCATAATACTACCAGCAGCCCCGTCACACCCTTGGCATCCAAACCCATGTCACCATCAAGACATGCACTTGTTGGCCAAAAACCAACTGACAAGCCTGCATAAAGACTCTAGAAACCAAGACCTTTCTGTCCCAGGAAATACACCCAGGACTCCAGCTGCAACTACCAGGCAGCTACCCATAACCGTGAGCAGGCAGCTAGACACCCTGACTTGTCTTCCTTGCTGTTCCTATCTAAAACCATAACACATATGAGGGAGAGCCAGGCCCCAAATAACAGAACAACAAACTAGACCGTACCACACTTACCAGGCGCAAAACATCTCCATAAACCCGATTGTAGCAGACCCGGCAAAAGCTTGGCTTCGTTCTCAACATATAAACCAACAACCTCCTCCTATGATTCCATTCATACACAACATTCCAGCCAGCCCCAACATCTTCAACAACAACCTTTTCGTATAGTTGTTGGACAGAAAGACCAGCCAACAGATGGGCTCCAGCGACCAAAACCAACCTCCAAGGGATTACACCCAATACTCCAGTTGCACCTGCCGGGCGTTGTACCCAAAAACAAACTATGAATATTCTACTTGACTCCCTGACTTATCTTCATTGCTGCACAAAACCAGGGCCCATTATTAAAAGCCCGACATTAAAACCAGCCTTCATCCCCACTCCAGTTCGGATAAGCCACTATGATCCTCTTCCAACAACTGCCTATGAATCTTGCAACAATTTATTTATAGCTACTAATACAGGGCCAAGGGTTCGTCACCCAGTTAGAGAACGAATAACAGAAATTATGTTCCTTATGTTTTAACCACAACCATGATTTAAGTTGGGCCTTATGAAACACCTCTTCTTCATCCACTACACCCTCATTGAAGACCACGACATTTCTATGTTCCCACATACTTCGCACTATAGTTGTCCACACCCCTTTCCAAACCATATTTTGTTTTTTACTATCGTTTATCAAGGTAAACCCTTCAAAGTGAGCCGCCATGTCGTTGTGTTGGACAAACAGAATCCCAATCTATTTAAAGCACATATTCCTCACTCTTCGTGCACAAATACATTCCACGAAGAGATGTTGACAGGATTCCTCCTCTACCAAACAAAGTGCACACCCCGTGGTGTTCATCATAATCCCTCTCCTATTCAAACCCTCCCTTGTAAGGAGTCTCCCCAGCAACGCCCTCCAAGCCGTAAGCAACACATTAGGGAAAGTCTTCACCTTCCAAAGGATACTAAACACCTCTTTTTGGAGACCCACATCAGACTTAACTAGGAGCTCATATGCTGATTTTACCGAAAAACAACCATATTCAACACTTTTCCAAATTTGGGTATCCTCCTCGTCCCTCCTAAAGCTAACCCTGGAGATATGATTAACAAGCTCAAATTCCAAAAGTGATTCCCACTCAAATCTGCTTCTCCTCCACGTTAAAGACCACCTCCATACCAAGTCGTCCCACACTCCTACCTCCTCCACTTTCTGACCCTGATTCAACGACAGAGAGAACAATCTTGGATACAAGGTTTTCAAGTTCGAATTACCAGCCCACACATCCTCCCAGAACCTTACTTTATCCCCTCTTCCTACTTTCCACCCAACTTGTTCCTGAAACCACCCCTCTCCTCCACCTTCACTGCACACCTTCTTCAGGTCTCTCCACCACCAGGACTAATATTTCACAAGGACGTCGGCACCACTTAGGTCCGTACCATACTTAGAATGTATAACTTCCTTCCATCTACCTTTGCCTTCAGATATACACCTCCATTTCCATTTAGCCAACAACGCATGGTTAAACTTTCTAATGTCTCTGATGCGTAGTCCTCCTTCCCCCTTCGGCTGGCATAAGTCTTTCCACTTTACCCAAGCGACAGACCTCTTCTCCTTACCCCATCCCCACAAGAAACTCCTCTGAATACTTATAATACTCTTACAGACCACCTCCGGAGCTTTAAACAGGGACAGATAGTATAGCGGAATAGCGGACAAGACTGATTTAATAAGACATAGCCTTCCTGCCATAGACAGGAATCTCCCTTTCCATACACTAAGCCTTGATTTTAGCTTTTTCAGAACCGGCTCCCAAAACTTCTTCTTCCTCGGATTACCCCCCACTTCAATGCCCAGATAGGTAAAGGGAACCTCCATCTGTGAACAATTCATGGTCTTTGTATAACAGTCCATATTGCTTTTACCGACGTTTATGCCAGCTAACTTTGACTTATGGAAGTTCATCTTCAAGCCAGATGCTACCTCAAACCCCTGAAGTATCGCCTTTAGTGTAAAGACATTGGAGAAAGCATCCTGGCATAGGAACAACGTGTCATTAGCAAACTGTAGCATACAGAGACCTACCTCAGTTCTGCCAATATTGAGGTTGTCGTACAGATTGGCCTTCGCAGCTTGCCTGACTAATCCTGCAAGCCCTTCAGCTACCACCAAGAAAAGGAAAGGGGCTAAGGGGTCTCCCTGCCTTAAACCCTTTGATGGGTAGAATTCCTCCGTTGAGCTTCCATTAACCAAGACTGACACTGATGCACTAGCCAGACATCCTTTAATCCACATAATCCATCTACTATGGATTCCCAATCTTCGTAACATGTCATAAAGGAATTCCCAGCTAACTGAGTCGTAAGCTTTTTCAAAATCCACCTTAAAACACAGCTCGCTCATCCGGCGCCTCCTAAGATCCTCAATCACCTCATTAGCCGTTAGGACACTATCAAGAATACCTCTTTCCTTGAGGAAGGTTGATTGACACTCATCTATAACACCTGGTAGCACTTTCTTAATCCTCTCTGCCAGCACCTTGGATATAACTTTGTACATAACCCCACCAGGGAAATAGGTCTATATTGCTCAAGCTTAGCAGGGTCCCTGACTTTTGGAACGAGAGCAACAAAGGAAGCATTACAACCCTTAGGTATGCATCCCGTCTCATGGAATAGAGCCAACGCCTCTACTATCTCATCTTTAAAGACATCCCATCCCTCCTTAACGAAAAACAGATTGAACCCGTCTGGTCCAGGGCTCTTTGACCCATCACAAAGCCACATTGCATCCCTTACTTCTTCCACATAGAAAGCCTTAATCAGACCCATGTTGTCCTCAAGTGATAGAGACTTAAAATCAACATTATCAAGTCTTACACCAAGGTCTTTGGTGGCTTTAAATCTACTATCAAAAAGCTTCTTCGCTTCAATACGGACCGTATTGGGTTCCTCAATCCACTGGCCCCCTACCTCCACCCCTTTTACTTCATTTCTAAGCCTTCTCCATCTCAAAGACGAGTGGTAGAATTTTGTACAAGAGTCCTCGTTTTTGAACCAGCTAGCTCGAGCCTTCTGGCAGATGAAAGACTCTAACTTCTTATCAATTACCACCAGCCGACTCACCAATTCACCCCTTTTCAATCAATCAACTTCCCTCAGGCTGTCCAGATAATCTTTGCAGTCCAAATCTTCAATTTCCTGCAAAATCAAACCTTTTTGAGTTTGAATATTACCAAACACTTCCCTGTTCCAGATTTTGAGATCACTTTTGAACCTCTTCAGCTTCTCCTTGAAAGACATAAAAGCATTCCCCTCAACAGGATAGGATAACCATTTTTCCTTCACCATCTCGCGGAAACCCCTCTCCAGGAATCGGGCATCAACTGAAGGGAACGGTTTAAGCCCTCAGTTCTTCTCCACTGACTTCACCAAAATTGCACAATGGTCAGAGACTTCCCTTCGCTTCACATATTGTTTACTCATGGGCCATCTAGCCAATCAGTCCTCCGTGACCAACACTCTGTCAATTCTACTTTTTGCCGACCCATTAGACTTAAACCACGTATACTTCTTACCCACAATAGGCAAATCCAATAGAAGGTTGGTATCAATGAAGCTATTAAAACCAACTATCTCACTGGAGAGGTCGACTCCCACCCTAGTACCCTTCCTTTTTGTACAACTTCTAACTGCGTTGAAATCTCCACAGAAACACCATACCTTCTCTTGTGATGCCCGTTTAATATTAGATAGATCCTCCCAAAGGGTCTTTTTATTATTCATGGAGCAAGCCGCATAAACATTTACCATAACACATCTTGCATTGGCTTTAAGATGGTTACCCTAGTACCCTTTCCCCATCACATGACTGCTGTAGAGAAACACTTCTTCGTTCCACATAGATAGCAGGCTTCCACAACCATTTTCCCATCCATTATGCAACCAACCAACTCTATTGTTCCCCCATACTGAGAAACATTTAGCCTCCGAAATAACCTTTGACTTTGTCTCCTGTAGGCACACAAAATCTGCCCCTTCACTTGCTATAACGTGACTCAGGTGCCTAGATTTGATGGTCCCCCCCCCCATGCCCCTAATATTCAAGTTGACAACTATCATAAAGAGACATTCTTACCTTCCAACTTAGAACGCACCAGAACCTCAAGGTCACGTTCTTCCATATGCCTAAATTCCACGGCGACCTCTTTCTCGTCCCCCCTACAAATTAAACCAGCTTTCTTACCAGCTACCCACAGCCTATCAGGTTCCTCCTCATCAACAGGGTCCCTCAACCGAGAATTGAAATTTCTAATGGCCGTGTCTGAAATTGAAAGAGAAGACGAACCTGCTCGAAAAAGCGGTAACGACCCGCCTTTAGGTTGTTTGGCACTTAATCTGGAAAATCTCCATAGCTGGGGGCACGAGTCCCCTAACTCCATCAACCTTTTCTTTTTACGTCTACGCGGTGGGGAATTCGACCTGCTTAACCCTCTGGTCCCGTTCGCATTGCAAAACAGCATGAACTCCCCCCTTCCTTGCCGTCATCAGCAATAGATTGGCCTGGAGAACGGCGTTACTGGTCCACGCACCCCATCTTCATAGAATTCAAACCACTACTGGACAGATTACGATGGCAATTTCCTTGGTGGGCTGCTTCGCCTTCATTCCTCTCACTGTTCAAAGAATCTGCACAGACCTCCATTCCGCTCTTGATAACTTCATTGCTAACTACACCCGTCGGCCCAACAACCCCTTGCCCAGATAAGTCTATACACCCCTCACACGCTTCTTCCTTTTGGGCTGGAACCAAAGGATTACCCGTATTCGAATGAGCCTCAGTAAAGTTCACTCGGCCCAAAGCCTTGGATGGCGCCACTTGGATAATAGGACACTCCACCTCAATTACTGTTCTAGCCGCCTCGAACATGGAAAGGTTACCAGAAACAACACCTCCGTAGAGCTGATCAAGAAAAATGTCAGACAAGCTACCACCTTGTCCCTTATGTCCCTGTCGAGCGCCAAACTGAGCGAATAACCTACCTTTCCCCTATCCATCTTTTCCAGTTTCCATAAGCGGCAAAGTTGACTTTAGCCAAGGGTGTTCCCCTTCTCCGTTCTTATGTCCTCCTCCCTCCTCCCTCGCTGCCCTTCGCCCGTCGTCACAACACAGGCGGGAACACTTCTCATTACTCCTTTCGGAGAAAGCAGTCTCTTCAACATACGTTTTTGAAGACGAAACGCTATCGGAGGAAGCTTCCCAAGAGAGATTTTCCTTACATCCCCAACCAAGACTACCGATTGGTTCCTCCTCCATTAAAACACTACACCTATGGCTATTAATCTGGATGCTTCTCGCCCATCTCACACTGTCGCTGTTCTGGACCCTAATTTTCACCCTGGCAAATTCCACCACCTCCCAGGAAAGGGTAGCTTCGTAAACGACCAAGGGCTGGCACTTGAGAAAACACTTTCGAACCACCTTGTGTTTTGCTTCATAAGGTTCGCCAGATCCCCCCCTTTAGTCGGTGACAGCAGAACCATGTTGTCACCCATGAAACGCGCCCTAACCATAGACAAACCTCCTTTCACGATTTCCTCCTCCAGCTTGTTAAAATCCATACCTGCACAAAGTGTCCCTACAAAGCTGTTAGCTAGCCACTTTGGCACATCATGATGTGTATTAATGGCTAGACCCTTCCACCCTTCCTTAGAAGTACCTATAACGACTTCAGCAAAGGTCATGTTCCTATTCTTCTCCACCCAAATCCCTTTCCTTCTCTGTGTACCTCTCACTACTTCACCCAACAAAGGTTGAGCTCTTACTTCCTTTTGACTCTCCATGTGCCTCCGGTCCTCCCTATTTGTAACGGCCTGGAACCTCCGGTACTTCGGGATATTCACATGAAGCTTCCGATTACCAATATATATCTTATCCAGTTCACCTTCTAGCCTCGCCACATTTTTCACATCCAGAAATCTCACAAAGCCGAACCTCCTCCCCCACTTATTAAGCCTACGAGATATGAAAACCTCCTTCACCGTTGCCCATTTCTGGAAAACCTTGACCATATCTCTTTCTCCAAAACCATGGGGGAAGTTCGAGAAAAAGAAGGTAGAGAAAACATTACCATTCCTTGGCCCGCCATACCTACCAAACCCCTGACCTCCGTTCCTACCACGCCCTAGACCTTCACTCCAGCCAGCATGTCCAGCCATTGGAGTTATGTGTTACTGTTCTAAAATAATATTGGAATTAAAAGTTAACATTATCTTGCATTCAAAATCCAAATATTTTGCTCAGTGTCGTCACACTTATATGTTCTAAGAATGATAGTTTGTAGAGTCGAGCACCGATGACATCAAGGGGGCAACAAGATTTTCATTGGGATGTAGGTAAAGAAAACTATTCGCCGATTTCTCTGTTGATCGGACTGTGTTTGTTGCTTTGAATCTTCTTTCGTCATACCTAAAGAAAAATAAAGAAAGAAATTAGGGCAAGAAAACAAGAAATCAATTAAGGGAAAGAAATTTCAGAGTGCACAGTAGAGCTCTTCAAAGTGAAGAGCTCTGATACCATAATATGATTATGATTTTTGAAACACGATGAAGAAAATTGCAGCAACACTTAGAGTATACAATCAATCGACGGTGAGCAAGTGAAAAGGGAAAAAGGAATGTGAAGAAATCTAGAAAAAGGATGCAGTGAGATAAAACGGAAGAGTAAAAAAGAAAAAGATATTGTATTATTATTATTGCGGTAAAAAAAAGTTATATAAAAGAAAAAGTAAAAAAAAACAAGAGGTATTGGCTAAAAGAACATGACCCAAAGTAAAAGAGTTACACAAAACAAAATAGGACTAAGAAGAAGACCAACAAAACAATAAGATTAACAAAATATATATATATATAAATAAATGTATAAGCTTATTAAAATATATAAAATAATATTAGAATAAGTTAAATCTTAATTATATTTAGTACTCTACAGTGTTTTGGCTTCATAAATATGTTAAGGTTATAATTTTTTTTTTTGTAATAAACTAAAATCTAACTATTAATATTTTGTCATACTACTTGTTTTGATGGAAAATACGTTTTCAAAATTATAAGTACTATTAAGAAAAAATATTAAATAAAAAATATTTTTAAAAAAATAATTATTATACTTATTAAATTAAATATTATTTTAAAGTTAAATTTTTTAATTAATAGTTAAATTAAATTTTATTATTAATTAATATTTTTTAAATTAATATTTAATTAGTTACTAATATTAACAAGTTGATATCATATTCTTAATTCTAGATCAAGCAAATGCACAAATAACCAGGTTGATATGATAGTGTTAATGCTAAAGCAAGCAAATGCAGAAATTATCACATGCATGCAGTGGCCACAACTCCGCAAGATAACTTGAAAAGATTACAAATTAGTTAGCTTTTGTGCACGAAAAACTATGCTTTAAACAAATTATTGCATATAATGCTGGTAAAGTAAACTATGTTTGCTTGAGAAGCAACATCTCACCATGTTTCAAAAGTACCTCTGCATGCAGCATGGAGCCATTAGGCAGAAGGCGTGCAGATTCATAAATTGTACCCAATAACAAAGGCATCCTATAAACATTTTCATACTCAAATTTCTATGTGTTAATCTCCGAATAAACCTGCAAAAGCAGGCCACACATGCATTCAGTCAAATAAGAAAATAGAATTTAATAATGAAAATCATGCAGTAAACTCACCCTAGAGCATATAAATCAAATCTTATTCCACCATAAATATAGTTTTTCTTAAAAAGATACTACAGTAGCAGTTTCTTACACTGTTGACAACAATAAAGAAATTGATTTTTGTGGACATGTCGGATGCACAAACAAAATAAGAAAAAAAAATTAAAATTAATTCTGAGTCCGTTAGAACTCACAACTTAATGCGTTGGTCTAGTTAACGATAAGTTTAAGAAACAAAATATGTTGTGTCCATTACGGTCGACACATTGTATATTTAAATATTTTATTTTTTTAGATATTGTTTATTTTAAATTTATTTAATTTAGAATATTTTTATTTTTATTTTGAATTTTTTATTGTATGTTTAATTTTATTATAGTTTGGTTTATTTTAAATTTATTTTTTTAATATTGCAATAAATATTTTAATTTTAAATATTTTTATATAAGTTAGTTAAATTAAATTAATTAAGTGTTTGATTAATTTTAAAAATTTTGATTAATTTCTTTTGTGATTATTACTGTGTGAATGTATGTGATTGTGGTTGAGTTTATGTCAATGATTTTACTCCAAACATAATTTTATTCTGATAATAAAAAATTCAAAAACTGTAATAATGGAACCCCTGGAAAGCTTCTATGTGTGAAGGTGGTGAAGAAGAAAACTGTTGTGCGTGTACAAAATTGATCTACAAAATGTTAATTTTAATTCAACTAAAACTGAATTACTAAACTAATTTTATAGGATTTAGGGTTTAAATTTGATTAAAATTGATTCAATAGGATATGAAGGTTAAATTTTTCTTAAAAAAAAAAGAAATGATAATTGTACCGATCAGGTCATCGGGTGTGATGACGTGGACAACAAGTGACTACGTGGGGCGTGCTTGGCGGGATACGTGGTCAAGAGAAAGATGAGTGACTAAGAAGTTAACATAGTCGCCGTTTGTGGAAGCGGCGTTCTTCAGCGTACATAGTCGGTTGTCACCAGATTTTCATATCATCGCCGTGTTAGGTAATGGAAGATCAGGTGGTCAGAGATCGC
>Ga0123342_1007378_pt1 | contig 14546 bp, 8 predicted proteins | sample Turbeawhitnodule_FD_89960 | JGI IMG/M metagenome (GOLD analysis project Ga0123342, IMG submission 89960) | Root nodule microbial communities of legume samples collected from Mexico - Turtle bean Mexico white nodule | ecosystem: Host-associated > Plants > Roots > Nodule | place: Mexico: Nepantla...
CTTGCCAGCTCAACTTTTCTGTGACAATCAAGCGGCATTACATATAGCAGCAAACCCAGTATTTCATGAACGCACAAAACACATTGAGATAGACTGCCACATTGTGCGAGAAAAATTACAAGCAGGGATAATCAGTCCTTCATATGTACCGACACAATATCAGCTCGCAGATATTTTTACGAAGGCATTGGGTAAGGAACGATTTTTGACACTACGACACAAGTTGGGGGTTCTTGATCTTCACCTACCAACTTGAGGGGGAGTATTAAGGAAATAATAATTATAAAATTATATGCAATTATTGTATGCAATATTTGACGATATTTACCCAATTATATGCAATTAATTTAATAATTATAGAATCTCATGATTAGTATCCTACCTCATTAGATTGTAATTTGGAGAGAGGAACTCCCTATATATTTACTATACCTGCAGTGATGTAATATACACATAAGAGAATAAGAAACATTTCTTCTTCTTACCATTTTGTATCATTTTCTTATACATGTTGTTAATTTTTTTTTTTCAGATAAGATGTTATGCCCTAGAATGTCTTAAAAATCAATTATCTAATTTTAGTTTACATGGTTTCTAGACTTATTATGTATGTGAACATTATATATCTAGTGTCTAGTGTCGGGTATGATTCTTGTTCTGTGTGAGTTCTATTGTGATTAAATGTTATGTAGTGAGGTTGTAAATCCTACTTTTTGTGCTAATTGGCTGCCAAGGGGTGGTAAGAGGTTATGTGTGTAGATGTGCAGGGAACGGAGGCCTACAAAAGCTTAAATACAGCTCAAACAAGTACCATTTTCTGTTTGCCTACCTCAGTTGTGACACCTACGAAGTTGTTGTTGTTGGATAGATTGAGATGACTTAGAAGGGGGAAAGGAGAAGAGTGAAAGAGATGGTTATGATGCTCCAAGTATGACAAATTTCGTTGGAAGCAAATTATCATGTTTGGATTTGTTTTCAAAATCAAAGAAAAGGTGCTCAAAGAATAATAAAGGATATTAATACCACATTAGAAATATTAAATTTTATAAAATATCACATTATATATATATATATATATATATGGATTGTTTATAAAATAGAATTGACAACAACTGTAATGATCATAGTTAAACAAAATTAAAATTAATGAAATTCTATTTGAATTCAAATACATTGTAGCATAACTTAATCATAGTTTTTATTGAGAATATAATATTAAAATTACGTGATAATGAAACAGTGAAGAAACTAAAAAAAGCAAAAACAACAATTAGTAAAATAGATTAAATTCATTTTCGAATATAAATTTTGTATAAGGCTCTCTATTCACGCCTTATTTTGTGTCACATGTTTAATTTTTATTGGATATCCAATTAGTTTATTTTATGGATAGACTCTTTTTAGCATAAATTTTCTCACATTCGTCATCTTTTTATCTACTAATTTAGTTTGATTTCACAATCCTTTCTTCATCAAACTCTTTAGATTCTGGTCGTTTGTTTTTTGGTTAATATTTTTTTTGTATATTTTTTTTTGTTAAAGAGAACAATGGAGTGGAGTGGACAAAGAACATATTTAAATTACTATCATTAGAATAGATTATACCAATTTAAATTAAATTAATATTTAAAATATTTAATGTTGGTTAAATTAAATAAACTTTAAAATAAAAATACATTAATATTAACATGATCAACAAAAAATTGTGTAAATTAAAAAAATAAAAATTTAATTAAAAATTAAAATCGACTTAGTTAACCCTATTTAAAATTAGTATTAAAAAGTTAATATTAATAAATTAGTGTCTATGATTTTAAAATATATTAGATGTGTAGTGTAAATTGGACGCTAACATCGACTTTAATATCTATTTTCTTATAGTATAAACAATCTCGTTGATCCATATATGCCAAAAATTAATCAATTTCAAAACATATAGAGTTGGCATCGGTTAGACTGAAATTTGTTGAATTCTGATGATCAAACAATTAAAGATATACTCTTTTTTTTTTATCGGCAAAAAAAGAATGAATTAAAAGAGATATTTCAGGGATATCTCAACCCATATATAGAAACCTGCCAAATACACAGGCCAACTACTCCTCTCAAGAGGAGGAGTTCCTAGGAAATATAACAGACCTCATACATATCATTGGCTCAAGACACCAATCAGAGAAAGAAAAACAAACACCTTGCCCTTTACACACAACCCATGACCACGCCTTTACCTGCGACATTGCAAAAATTTCAATATGATCTACCCTGCCACTTCTAAACACCTTCCTATTCCTATGATTCCACAATTCCCCTACCACAGCTATCCACACACACCCCCAAACCTGATTCACGCTTTCCGTGACCCCACTCATCCGGAAGCTTAAAAAGTGGTCCTTCGGGTCCCTGTGACTCACAAAGGTCATGCCCACCCACTCACTGCACTTTTCCCACACAAGCCAAGCCACCCTACAAGTACAGAACAAGTGGGAGGAGAGACGTAGTCTCTCCTCCCCGCACAGGCTGCGTATACTAGCTTATATTAACCTTTATTTTGTATGGTTTCTTATAACGCCTTTTTTATATATTCTTTTTGAAGTCTTATAACGTTTATTATTGTTGTTTTTATACTTGTGTGGATCTGTATGTTGTTTTTTGTTAAATGCCATGCTGCATACAGAGCAGGTTGGCAATCAGCTGATATGCTAAAGCAATGAAAAATCCAGAACATATTATATATTTAAAATCCAACCCATTCCCAGATATATGAATGGTGTGCTCAGATTTGATCTTGAGTTTTGATCATTCTACCTTCCAAGATACGGTGCTTTATGCCTTAATTATACATTTGTTAATTCCAAAGTAGTACCAATTGATATGCTATTCCTCTTTTACATAAAAAATGTCTGAGATAATTTAGAAGTCAAAAGTTTATTAATACCCTCTTAACCTACCTGCATGTCTTCTAAAAATAAAACATTGATTGAAACTATTTCATACATGATGAAGTCCTAGGTAGACAAGAATTCCAAACAATAGAACAGCTTAAAACGGCTCGGTCTCAGCAAACTAAATATCCAAATAACTTCAATCGGGATGTGCACCAAAAAGGATGTTATTGCACACCATTTTGTGAACAAGGAGACAAAGTGGGTGGGAAAATGGAGTACATGTGTATAGAAAACAAAGTTAAAACAAGTCAAGTTGGACTTACATGGTGAAAACTATAAGGTGATGTTTGTGTACACTATTTGTGTATCAAGGTGCCTAATTTTTTAAGCTTTTATATATCAAAATAAACTATGCTGCCTATAGTACAAAAACTGCTTAAAATACAACAATTTGATATTTTGATTTCCTAGCATTTAACAATTCCACAGTTCTCACGAGATTTGCGTAAGCCAAAACAAGTATTGAATTGAAAGGTTGGTCTCTACAAACACTGAGATTCACCATGCACAATGCATAATGCACGTGGTGTGCTTGTGACTAGTACACATGACTTAGTGAGTTATGGTCATTCCTAATTCTCAACTTTATTTTGATTATTATATAACACATAAAGTTATTTTCTAGTTACCTTATCCTATAAAATATATTTTATTTATCTAATGCATTCCTTCTTTCACATATTCTTCATTTGGGACGACAAAATATGTCTTACACATTAAAAACAAACTAATTTTATTTATTAGAAAATAATTAGTTATTATAATGATTAAATTAGTAGTATTTTAGATTAAGGATGACAATATGAGATGGTCTATCCTGCATAGATCTACTTAATATTTCGTCTGTAAAATGCGGATCGAGTTGGTCTACCCTACATAGAATATACGGACTGATTTTACTAATCCGCCCCACATAAGGGTTGAACTGTCGATTTACGAGTCAGCTCACATAAGAAATACTTTTTTATAAAATTTAATAAAAAATAATTTTTTAAATAGAAATTTTGAATAAATTTAATTGTTTTTTTAGATGCATTACGTAAATGATCTCACAATATTATATTCTCATGACACATGCGTAATAAGATATGAATAAATATTCTAGAATGTGAAATATGAGGCTTCATGAAGAACAAAAATTTCTAGATTTTTAAGTTATGCTGGTCATGCAGCCCAGCCCGCCACTCTACACTTGGTCCGCGCGGTTTGTGAGAGGACAATGAGTTGGAATAGACAACCTATCCTGCATTTTTCTCAGCAGGCCATGTGACGACCCATATTTTAAATACTAAAAGAATTAATAGTATATAAAGTAGTTTCTATTATTAATAAATAGTCTCTAAACTGAAATCTAATTAACTACTAAGATTTTAACTATAAAAAATTATTTATTAATAATATAAACTAATTTACACACCAATAATTTTTTAATTTATAAAATAATTTTAATTTAATTATTTTAATAATTTTTTTCTAAAATTAATTTTTATTTAATAATTTTTTAATAGTGTAGTCATGTTTTCAATTTGTTAACAACTTTGACTCTCAAAAACCTAAGTCGTTAAACTAGAAGTGAGATGAGATAGACTAATCCACTAGCCCATTTTTATAAATTAAAAATTAAAAAGAAATTTAAAAATTAAATTTTATTATATTATTAGAAGATACAAATATATAATATAAATTAAGTTCTAATTATTAATTAATAGAGTAATTTACCATTTAACTACAATAATTATTTTAATTTATGTTGTAAGAGACATTAGTTAATAAATTAAAAACATAAAAATATTTATATAATTAAATTTTTTTAATATATATATATATAAGAAATTTTTAAAATACAAAATTTAAAATAAAAAATTGTTAAGACATAAAAACTTTAACAAATTTAAAAAATACAAAATTAAAAAAAAAAATTGACAAGACAGATCGAAATTTTGAACTGTGTTTTGCTGTACGGGCCAACGGCAAATCTGACTGATTGGATTTGTCATCCTTACTCCTAACTCAACTTCCTCTCTCTTAAACCAAAGATATGCATTAATCCTCTCATGATATCTCGGGCTGTGTGTCCACCACAAAAACAAAACAACTCTTCTTTCTCTCACTACCTTTCTTATCATATCAAGCCAAAATCTTCTCAACCATTATCCATGACATCAAACACAATTTCCACTTCTTCATGTGGATATGTCCAAATACCCTAATTTATATGAACAATAAATATATTATATAAATATATTTTTTACAAGGAGATTATCAAAGAACTTTATATGTTATATCATAATTTAAATAAATTTGAAATATATTAATATCTTAAAATAAATTATACCATAAGTTTTAGTATGGGAATATAGGTAAAAATAAGTTGCAAGCTATAGAAATATCCATTTACTATTTAATTAACAACTTAGTAGTCAACACTAAACAGAGATCACAAACATTCGAAGTAAATTCGAAGTAGCAGTTAAAGTAGTTATTTTTATTTATAGATTCTTGAAGGTTTATCACTTTACTTTAAAAAGGAAAGAAGCATGTTACGAAATGAACTTTAAACCTAATTTTTAGTCGATGTGGGATCTTCAACACACCTCTCATGCCGAGACTGTCAACTCGTGTGTGAGACTATATATTATGGGTGATCCGATAGCGGTCCGATAGCGGGTGGCACGATAGGTCCGATAGGACCGAAATGACTCTGATACCATGTTACGAAGTGGACTTTAGGTCTAACTCAATCCCATAAAACCGGCTCATAGGGTTGAAGTTTGCACTCACTTATATACAATGAAATGCTATAATCTCTAGTCGATGTGGGATCTCCAACAGAGCACGCAACATACTTTACTTTGCATATTAAAAAAACTAGTTTTTATTTTTAATAAAAAGACAGAAATGTGGGAGAAGAAATAAAATACCAATTGAAAAACGAGAGCTTAGTTGAAGGATAAAAAAAAAAAAATCTCTTAAAAGAATGATAAAAATAGACAATCAAAAAAGAAATTACAAACAAAATAATGAGACTTAAAAGTCTAGAATTTTATATTTCATGGTTATTACTTTAAATTAAATAATGGAAATGCTATGTTTCTATTTAGCTTTAGAAAAAAAAACATAGCATAAAGTTACTTATAAAGATTCAAAAATGTCTAAAATTATTAGAACTATTACATCATTGAAGGTAAAGAGGTAAAAGCTTCCGACGGAAATGGTTGGTTGTTGTGAAAGGCTGAAAGAGTAATAGACATGACAATAACTTCTTATAGACCCATTTGTCGCGTTTCAGAAAGTGATTTTCAAAAATTGATATATGTACATCTTCCTGCAAGACACTTGATTTTGAAATCAACAAATAGAGCTACGTACGATATTTGTATTGTTTTATAATGGAAATGAAAAAATTTACTAACGAGAGAACAACACCCAAAACTCTTGAAAATTTGTACCAAGGTTCTCTCCATATGGAATAAAGATGAACTATTTGTACGTAGAACAATAAAATGTCTTTGGGCTATTTCATTACAAAATCTTTAATTCAATTAGGTTATTTTTTTGGTCTTGTACTAATGTTGGGTCCGGGTGTAATAATACTATTCTCCGGAAGACACTTTGTCTTCAAAGTGGAGTCTCGAAGTCAATTGGTTCGTTGGAACTTGTTGGATCGTGGTCATGTGGTCTTTGTGCTAGTAATCCATGAGGCCTCTAAAAGATTGTGTGGTATCGTCGGTGTGGGAAGAGAGTATAATAGGGATGTTGAATTATGTATTTCAATGTGTGTAAGTATCTTATTCTCCATATGAGAAAGGCATGTTAATTGGTCTATGATAGTTAGTAAAGGTTATCATTCCTTACGTCTTAGAGATTGGTATTTTCCCCGATTTGGCTTTGAATCGCCGTGAGGAGTTACTGGATGATGAGTAGAACTTCTTCGAAGTCTTTGGATGGTGGTTTGGGAGGTATGGTCTCTTAATGAAAACACCAATTTGTTAGAATTTTATTGCAACTGCTACTAAAACTAGGATTACCAAATTCTTCTTTGTCCCCTCTAAAATTATATAAGTGATTTGTGTGACCTTACAAACTTAAAAGAAAATTCGCATAACAGTTAACATTAGTAAATGAAAAACACAACATGACATAACAATAAAATGTCTTTAGGCCTATCTCACTACAAAATCCTTCATCAATTAGATTATTTTTTATACTATTGTTAGGTCGGGATGTAACACATATATTCATTTATCACGATTTTCCTCAGAGACGGGGATGGGTTGCGAACTTACTAACTATCACAGCCAAACACATGAAGCTCTTATGAGGAAGTAGGGGTGGCAAAACGGAACGGGCCACGCGGGCCGACCCACAGCCCGCAACAAAAAATGCAGGTCGGGTTCCCTTTTCTGACCGACCAACCCACTTAAGCCCGCCCCGCATAACCTGCGGCCCGTGCGGCCTTACGACGGGGCGGGGCGGGCTGGCCTGTCAACTCGCTGTTGAATGTGAATCCTGATGTGTTGTGTTGTGTTGTGCATGTGTTGGTGCCCTTTTTTTTCTCACAAATTCAAAATCATTTTGAAACCCTAAAATACAAGCAGCATTCGCGACCGCGAGCAACATTTGCCGTCGCTGCGATTCTTCCTCCACGAACATCATCGCCAACACCATCATCTGCGACTGCTTCCACCACCAAGACCATCATCTCTCGATCCTTCCCTCCACCGCCAACACCACCATCTCTGTGAGCATCCTCCATCGCGAACACCACCATCTCTGCGACCGTCATCCTCCACCGCCAACACCACCATCTGCGACCGCCTCCACTGCCAAGACCACCATCTCCCATTTCCTTCTCTATACCACGAACACCACCATCTCTGTGATCGTTATCCTCCACCGCCAACACCACCATCTGTGACCGTCGCCCTCCACCGCCATCTTCCTCCAGGTTCTATCCCTTCCTCCTTAACCTTCCACCATCTGCAACCGCCACTTTTACTCATGAGATTTTTTTTTCCATTACCTTTTTCTGCAGTTTTAGAATTTTAGTAATTCATGATTTGTGGAGCAACAACTTGTTTTATATATTTTATAGTATTGGCTTTGTAGGTGACAACTTTCTGCTATGGGGTAATTTTTAAATTCTACATCATGCTGGTTATGTTGCGTTTATCTCTTTGTAACTATGGTTATGTTTAGATAGGTTCTTATGTTTATGCTATTAATTAATCAGGATCTTAATTTTGAAATTGGAATGGCTGAAGAAGAGGATATTAATATTCCCGAATGTGAAAATGAAATTGATAAAGATGATTTTGAAAACCAATCTGAAACTGTTGAAGGTGACAAAAAGAAAAGGGATAAGACTACCACCTCTAATTGTTGGAAGTACTTTACTAAGATTGGGGAGAATAAAGATGGAAAAGAAAGGGTAAGGTGCAATAGTTGCAATAGTTACAATAAAATATGTTGAATCAAGTGTGTTCAAGCTTTGAAGAATCCAAACCCTTTGAAGGTGGATGAAAGGTTGGATGTGCTTGTTGTTGCTGAGTTGTCTTTAGATAGGATCTGGGGTAGATTAATTGTGTAAATCCACTCTTGATTGAATCCAAAGCTTAAGCATTCTCAAACCTTTTAATGAAAAGTGTTTTTCAAACTAAGTGAAAAACAACCTGTTGTTTTATCGAAACAACCGATTGTTTTATACTTAGGTGTTTTGAGAAAGGTTGAAAACTGTTTTTGATGGTTGAATTGTTATCAAACCAAAACAACTGATTGATTCGAGCATTCAACCGATTGTTTGTTTTGGGACCATAACAGAAAACTGTTTTGTGCTTTGACTGAGCATTAAATGATTTTATAACTGATTACGCTCTAGTTTTAAATGTTTTGACCAGTCTTTAAATGCAATAAATAGTTTGTTCAGTTTATGTAACAAACAACAACTTTGTTTTAATCATAGAAAAACAGATTTGAGTTTTTCACTGATTTTAGCTTTTGAAGAGTTGAGGATTGCTTAGCTTTTGCTTTGATCAAAGAGTGTGAGATAGGATTTTCATCTTGTATTGATTTAAGATCTTTTATGTAACAAGTGTAATCCTTTGTAGCTTTGAAGAAACTCTGTGTGTGAAGCTAAGAAGTGTTGTGTGTTCTTGAGGTTGTCAAGATCAACATTCTTAGTGGTGTTGTGCCGAGCCAAAGGAAGTGTGTGTCTTGAGGGGATCAATGTCACTTCTTTGGTGGTGTTGTAAGTAATCTAAGGTTGATTGCTTAGTGGATTCCCCAGTGGTTTCTGGGAAGACTGGATGTAGCTCTTGGTTAAGAGTGAACCAGTATAAACCTCTGTGTGCATTCTCTATATCCCTTGAACTCTTTAAATTCAGTTTTATATTTGTGAACTGGTATAAACAACCGATTGTTTCTGCGAAACAACCGATTGTTTTTTTGGTGCTATGCTAAAATTGCTTTGTGTTTTGGAAAATTGAATTCTGAATCAAGTTTTCTCGAAGTGATTTCATTCTAGACTTAAAAGTTTGCGAAAACCCTCTTTAAACCATTTACCCCCCTCTAGTTTAAAGCCATACATTCTTACAGAATATATCTAACTGGTGGAAGAAAATATGGCACTTCTCATTTAAATTGTCATATTATGAAATGTGATAAAAGAAAAACTGAAGATGTGGGTCAAATGATTTTAGATATGCAGGGACAATTGAAAGGAAAAAAGATAGATCAAGTTGTACATCATGAATTATTGTCTAATCTAATTATTATACATAATTTGCCTTATAAATTTGTTGAGTATCCTGAACTTAGGACTTGGATAAGTTACTTGTGTCCTAATGCAATTATGATTTCTAGAAACACTGTTAAGGATGATATTGGGAGAATGTATATAAAAGAAATGACAGTGCTTAAGGATAATGAATTTTTACAAGATTGGAGATTAGAGAAAAAAATATTTTCTATCACATTGGATAATGCTTCTACTAATGATGTTCTCCAAAATACTTTGGATTAAAGGTGTTTGGTGAGGCTTTGAACCAAATTAGAAATAGTATCAATTAGACAAGACTCAAACCCAAGTCCTTTCAATCACCAAAGAAGCTTTAACTACTACACCACACAAGTTTTTTGTCAATATTATGATTTTTATTATACTTATTATTATTATTATTATTAATATTATTAATATCATTTATATTATTAATATCATTTAAATTATAAATATAATTTATTTTATTAATATTATTAATATCATTTATTTTATTAAATGTTATTAATATTATAAACATTATTAATATTATTAAATATTATGAATATTATATACATTATAAATATTATTATCATTATAAATATTTTAAATATTATTAATATTATTAATATTAATAAAAATACTAATATCAATATTATTATTATTACAATATTAAAAATATTCTGTATGTAATACTTTATATACGAATACAATCTGTATGAATTTTTTTTTTATAATTTTAATATTATAATTTTTTCTTTAATTAAATTTGTATGTAATGCTTATTTTACATACGGATCTAGATCTGTATGTAGCGCTTACTTTACATATGAATCCAAATCCGTATGTAACACTGATTTTACATACGGATCCAGATCCGTATGTAAAACTCTGTATGTAACGTTACTTTACATACAAATTCAAATACGTATATAAAATCCGTATGTAATTCTCAATTTACATACGGATTTGAATCCGTATATAATAATCGGTATGTAACTAGCAAATTTCTTGTAATGTAAGGTTGCATCTAATGTTCTTGAAGTGGAAGATGGCATAATAGCAACTACATAACAAGTGTTTGATGTGATAACTGCTCTTGATTGTTAATTGATGTCAGTTGCTTATTTATTCAGTGTGGGTTTTGAATTCATCAAATCTTTTGTAACTATTGATAATGTGTACTTGTTTTTTGGCCACCTTGTATATTCAATTTCAAAATTTGTGAGGTGTATTTGTTTGTGATACTTTCTTGTACACCAAAGGATTGATTAATTCATAATTTCATATTACATTTATATATAATAGTCCATTTGTAAAAGTTATGCGGATCAGTCCGCAAACTCGCGGACCAACCCATACACTGAACGGGGTCACGAAAACCAACCCACATTATATTTGCAGGATGGACCAACCCGACTTGCATTTTGCGAACCAATGCGGAACGGGTCAGACCGCTTTACGACTCATATGAGGAAGTCATAAAATCCAACAAATACGCATCTTTATATATATATATATATATTTTTTTTTTTTTTCAATAGATGTATTTTTAATATGTCACTCATTTTTCTTTTGTGTAGTGTGTACTATTTTAGTACCTGGAGAATGGTGCAGCGGGAGTTCAGGGTTTTTTTTATAGATACACTGACTTTGTCTCCTTTTATAAATGGGTTAACACATTCTCTAAATATTCAATTTTATTTCGTTTATTCTTTGTTGTTAAAAAAAATAAAAAATGACATCTTAAATTTGGCGAGAGTTGACAAGAGACATCTATTTAATTAAAATTAATGAATAAATATTAGGAGAACATTTATTTAATAAAAATGATGAATAATTAATTTTTAAGTGAGAGAGGGTGTGGCAGAAAAGACAGTCTATAATAAGAAAAAAGTATATGAAACTGTGACAAGTTAAGATATGTAAACAAAGTTATTGAATATATTCTTGAAGTGGTGGTAGTTGCTGTATTTGATACACCTTTTTCATTTTCCTGTGCATTGAAAGTTAATGGAATTAAATAGCGTTGGACTAAAGAAAAGAATAAGTGGCCGAAACAGTGACAAACGTTGCATCAATCCCTTAAATATTTGTATGCGGAGAAGAGAAAAAGCACATGCAACGTCCTAATCCCAATCTCCATGAATTCATTCCAACACAAACTGATCATAAATACCATAAATTTCAAGTCTCAAACGGTGGCTGTTGTCCCCTTTCATCAGAGCTTCACACATGCTTCTACGTTCTCATTTGTCTTTTCATCAACATTTCCTTCATCTTTTTTCTTCAATATAACTCTTTATCTAAGTCGTCTTAACAAAACTGTTTTTGACACCTTTTGATGTATTTGTTTACCTGAAGTACTGAACATGAACATGAAGTTTCATGTGTATGATAAGAAACAAACAAGGATTAGTCTATTTTTATAACAATTTTTCAAGAGATGGTAGTACTGTTTAGCAATATTAAAGTCTTGAAAATATTGGAATAATTTTAAAAATTTAAATTCTATTGTTATCTTTTTTTTAGGATGAATATTTTTTATAGTGTTTCAAGCAGGTTTACTAATAGTTACTTATTTTTTTATCTATAAATATAATATATTCAAACTAGTAAATGATTCTTATGAAAGTTTTTGTCTTCTCTTTTATATTGTTTTCTTAAAATCATTTATGTTTATAAGGTTTAAAGATTCTTTGTGTGATAGGTTATTGTAATTTAATAGAAGAGAGCATATTATTTTGTTTTGTCTTGTATAGGGTATATATTTTTTCTTTAAAATAATGATCTGCATACCTCAATTATGTAATCTCTTCTTTACTAACAGTTTTTTTATTTTGTATTGTCATTATTTCTTATGATAAATGTTTGAGTTGATTAATTTTATTTATTTATGTTTTTCTATTAATTTTATCTTATAAAAATTGGCTTATTTTAGTAGCTAAAAAGTGGTGTGGTTGGTGAACTTTCATACAACTTGCAAAAGATGCCATAAATATCATCACAAGAGAGGGAATGTAGTTTGGAAGGCATGCTTTTCTCCAAGTTTTCAAAACTTGATTCACCATATATAATACGAAACAAAAACCTTTGTTAATCTTATCTTAAACTCATGCATTCAAAACTCCTAAGCAAATACTCTAATTTTAACATTACACTTTCATAAAAAATATATTTTATTAGCCTACTAATAATATTCTTTCTTCATTCACACATGAATTCATCTTGCGTTTTTGAGAAAATTGCTGTTATCTAAATAAATTTCTGTCAATCCTATATATTAATATAACATATACATTTCGTGAAATGGAATTCTTACCCATGTAATTAAGTGATAAAAGTGATAAGCCATCATAAATTGTAATTCTTTAATAAACTAATTATGAATACTAATGAAGATTATTACTTAGTGGGGAAGCATACATAATGAATTAACTAATCAAGCAATCAGACACAGATATATAATGCAAACACAAAGTCAAAGAGAACAGCATGGTATTTTACAAAAGAGTTAAATATTTTTTTTTCTTATAGCAAGATTAATTTTTGTTACTAGTTCAACTTTAGACTTTTTGGTACCTAGTTTTAGACATTTTACATATTTGTTATAAGAAAACTATTGAAATGAGTCTTTACCAGTTTTTCTTCTTTATGTAAAAAATAAAATTTCAACGTGATCTGTATTATAATATTATAACAATCACGTCAACAAAACGTAGTCTGTATTATAATATTATAACAATCACGTCAACAATAAGTCAGTATAAAATGTCTTAACATTCTAATTTACATTGAAAATTTGTTTACTATATAAGTGACTTATTCCAGTAGTTTTCATTCTAAAAAGTACTAAGGAAAAAAACTAAGGAAAAAAACTAATATAGAGAGAAAAAATATTTAACCCATTTAAAAAAGTTTGCATTGAAATTATGTGAAAGTCAATTGTGGAAGCCAATTGCATGTTAGTATGTTTGATGCATTCATGCAGTTGTCCATGGATTGTAGTGTGTCACCGACTATGCATCTTATTATTCTTCAATGGTGGTTATACATTATAAATAGACACATCTCTCTCCTTGCCATCTTATAAATGTCGACATTTTCTTTGTCATATGATTTGGTACGGAAAAATTGGACCCTAAGGTACAGGTTTTTGCGTGGAGAATAATCAATGTAATTTTTAATAGAATGAGCAATTAAATTAATGCACTTTTACATTTGGCTCTTTCAAAATTGCTCTTTTCTTCTCTTCTTTTTTTTCTATTTAAATAAACTTCGTTAACTTAGAAAAAGGTGTAACTTATGCTTGGCCAACTCATAAATGTAATTGAAGTAACCACCACGTGTTTGGGGTATTTAGCAAAATAAACTATTCTCAATAATAATTACTTGTCACGTTTGAAAAAAAGGATGAAGTTATGAATCCACACCTAACTTTATGTTTCCCATGAATAAAATATTGCAAATTTTTGTCACATTGTAAAGTCTGCACGCCTCTAATATTAAGTTTAAGAGAATATTTAATCTCCATTTCTTTTTTTGTGCGTTGAATTCCATATTTTAGAATTAGCGATATTATGGATTTTATTCTAATTAAAACCATACCATTTCTTAAATTTATTAGCGATCCACATAGACATTTGAGTAAATCAATTTAAAGGAAAATATTGTGTTGGCATCCCTTAAAGGGAGGGTACTATATATTAGCACTTCAATTTATCTATTTACATTACTCACTATTTTGCTTTCTCTTTTCAAACTTAACCTTATTTAAGTTTTTAAAATAATAACTGATTTCATTCAACTTTTATTGTGTTATATGTTAATATTATATATATATAATA
>Ga0123342_1007379_pt1 | contig 14546 bp, 9 predicted proteins | sample Turbeawhitnodule_FD_89960 | JGI IMG/M metagenome (GOLD analysis project Ga0123342, IMG submission 89960) | Root nodule microbial communities of legume samples collected from Mexico - Turtle bean Mexico white nodule | ecosystem: Host-associated > Plants > Roots > Nodule | place: Mexico: Nepantla...
CAAGATCATACCGCTACATGGTTTTGCTCCTTGCATAAAAAACCTCCTACCTATTTTAAAAACATTATAGATAGGTATGACAGTTTCATTTAACATTTATTATTACTTATATATTATATAATGATATGTATTCTAACATGAAATCTTATTATTTTAGTGTTTACTCTGGATATAATATGTTGTGTGGGAGGAGAACTTCAAATTCACAAAAAGTGACTTGGATGTACCTTAAGGTATTTAAAGTATATTTGTTCACTTAATTTAATGTGTTTCACACATTCATTTAATACATTTATTTTCACATGCAGTCCAACAGGCAACTTAAAAATTATGAGTGCGGTTATTATGTTATGCAGTGGATGTTGACTATTTTGCAAGCTCAAATTCAGAAAGGTTGGGATAAGGTAATACCTCAATACAATAAAAACTTTAAAATTTGAGATTTATTATTGATGCACTAATTCAAAAAATTTCAAATGTCACATTTCTTCAACGACCAACACCCACTAGATTTAGAAGCATTGGAGTATGTGAGAACAACATGGTCAAAGTATTTTTGTAACCATGTATAACACTCTAGTATAGATAAATCATTACAATGACAAATTTTTTCATATATTAGAAAAAAAAATTTGTATAATGTTATAATTTGTTGTATGTAATTTTTATATTTAAATTATGATTTGAAATGGTTTTATTTTCTTGAATTGAAAATTTTATACAGGTTAAAGATTTCTTAAAAAGCAATTAATTTTTTTTTAAACACTATATATAACGACGGTTCCACTTGGAACCGTCTTTAAAATGGCTATTTACAATGACGGTTCCTCTGGGAACCGTCTATAAAAGGCCGTAAGTTTTTTTAAAAAAAAATTAAAAAAAGTCACCTTTAACGACGGTTGTGTAGAACCGTCGTTATAAGTAGGGGTTTTAATGACGGTTCCAGAACCGTTGTGAGAAACCAAACCTTTTAACGACGCTCGTAATAACGACGGTTCTGGAACCGTCTTTAAATGTTGATTTTAACCGTCGTTAATCTACCGGAGCACAATCGAAAATTTTTGACAATCACATTTTTTGTGAAAAATAATTAAAATGCACTTTTACTAAAAGAAGAAACAACACACGTGGCACACTCATAGAGCTTCTTCATGGTTGAGTGGAAGACAACTTGTAAAAGTCACAAGTGTTGTAAGGAGGGGATTAAGGTTTCCTTTTTTTCTCACGAAACCCTAACGTTGCTCTGAACTTGGGGTTTTTGTTTTTCTCTCACGCAATTAGGTGGTCTACATGATGAGAAGAAAAGATTTTTACATAAACCAGCTAATTGTTTTTTGAATTTCAAATTTGAATTTGAAATCTCAATTGATTCTTGTTTTCTGATGAAGTTTTAAAGCCTTTTTTTATTATTTATATATGCTCGCATTGCACTTCTCAATCCTACCGGTCTCAAAAACTTCAAAAATTCTTTAAGAAATCTGGATAAACTTCTCTTTACAACATGATTGAAGAATACCTTTGTGCGTTTTTTTATATTGCGTTCTAATACAGTTTAAATGTTTTTCTTTCATCATATTGCTCTTCATCCGATTTTTCTCAACATCTTCATCTGATTTTTCTCATTGTATTGCTCTTAATCCAGTCAAATCATTTTGTTTTTATGTACATCTATAAGAACTAAAAACTTATTTCTTCTGTGTCGACACCATTTCAAGATACAAATTAGTTTCTGAGAAGCATTTGTTCTTTGCAATATTTTAATTTTTTCTCATGATATTGATTTTCATCCTGTCAAATCATGTTGTTTTTATGTACTTCTATAAGAACTAAATACATATGTATTTTGTACAGACACAATTCTAAAATTTCTACATTATTCAAAAATCTAAACACAAAAAAAAATCCTAAACAATTTAATGTCCTAATTAAATAAAATATTTAAAATAAATAAAATTCTTAAATTATTTAATGTCCTACTTAAATGAAAATCTAAAATAAATAAAATTTATAAATTATTCAAAATCATAAATAAACCTAACTTATTTTTATGTTATAATTAAAAATAATTCAAATAAATAAAATTTATAAGTTTTTCAAAATCCTAAATAAATATAAATCCAAAATTTAATGTCATTCTTAAATAGAAATAAAAAAATTTAAAAATTATTCAAAATTCTAAATAAATACCTATCATAAATTATTTAAGTCATTCTTAAATGAAAATCTAAATTACCTAATTTTCTAAGATTTTTAAAAGTCCTAAATAAATACAAATCCTAAATTATTTTATTTCCTACTTAAATAATAATCTAAAATAAATAATATTTATAAAATTTTCAAAATCCTACCTCAATACAAAATCTAAATGATTTAATGTTCTACTTAAATAAAAATATGAAATAAATTAAATTCCTAAATTATTCAAAATTATATATAAATAAAAATTCTAAATTATTTAGTGTCATACATAATTAAAAATAGGAAAGAAATAAAAATTTTAAATTATTCAAAATCTTAAATAAATACAAATCTAAATTATTTAATGTCCTACTTAAATAAAATTTTCCAATAAATAAAATTTATAAATTATTAAAAATCCTAAATAAACACAAATTCTAACTTATTTTATGTTATTTAAAAAACACTCAAATAAAAACATTTCTATGTTTTTTAAAATCCCAAATAAATATAAAATCTTAAATAACTTTATTTCCTATTTAAATAAAAATCTAAAATAAATATAAATCTAAAAAAAATTTAATGTCATTCTTAAATAAAAATCGAAAAATCAATATAATTCTTAAATTATTCAAAATCTCAAATAAACATAAATCCTAACTTCTTGTATTTCCTACCTAAATAATATAATCTAAAATAAGTAATATTTCTAAAATTTTCAAAATTCTAAACAAATACAATATGTAAATTATTTATTATTTTACTTAAATAAAAATTTGAAATAAATTAAACTTCAAAACTATTCAAAATTATAAATAAATATTGTTCTCGTCCGCTGATTTTGGTCGGACTTTGAAGTCGGCTCCGAGTTGAAGCGAGTTTGCTTGATATTGTTGAATCGAGATTTTAATGCTTGTGACGAGGAGGGCTCCACATGTTGATCACATTCTCCGACTATCAAGTCAATGAGAGCATTCAAACTATGAATATCTGAATGTAAAATTTGTATCAGTGTAGAGGTCTCAACCCATTTTTATAGATTTTCCTTCAACAATTTCATCAACAAGAATATTCTGTTAAGATATGCCTTCATTTTATGAGTTCATGCAACTTTTATCTTTGACATTTTTTTATTTATATCTAAAATATATACGCCTTACTAATTCAATTATTCTCTATGTCATTTTACTTTAATTATCTTTTCAATAAAACTCCCAATTGTCTGGGCCGACCTTTTGACGCATCATTGGACTTATCATTTATCTTGGGTCGATCTGGATGTTTTCCCAAAGGTAGTTTCTTCCTGCACCCCACTATTTTCTTCCTGCACCCCCACACTCTTATGCAAAGACAAAATTACCCTTATTAATTTTTAAAATTCCAAAATTACCCTTAACCTAATAAAACCCTAAAAACTGGAAATGGGTGTCGTTTGTGCGTGCAGGCAGCGTCGTCTTCCTTGGATTGTTGATAGCAGCGGCGCAACACTTTCAAAGGTCATTCTCCTTCCAAATCTCACACATCTCTCTTGTGATTTAGAGTGTTGTTCATAAAGGTAAGCAATGTTTCATGTGTTTCGGATTTTCACATCCATTTTTGTCAAGGATTCTTGTTTCCGTAAATCTTTTTTCACATTCCGAATCACAGAATCCGATAGAATTTTGAATTTGTGGATCCGGTAGTGTTCCGGATTTGTGGATCCGGTAGTGTTCTGGATTTGTTGATCTAGTAGTATTCCGGATTTGTGGATCCGATAGTGAACCTCTAAAAATAGCTAAGCATTTTCGGCAGCCAAGGAAAGGTTCATCAAATGTTCATATATACTCCATAAAAGATTAGAGGTTATTACATGAACCACTCCCTTTAGATGTTTAGAGGTAAAGGAGAAGTTCCAAGCAACACTCTAGATAGCCCAGATAACTCAATTCGGGAATTATGAAAATATAAAAATAGCGAGGGAAAGCGTAACTTTTTGCCCATGCAATTTAAACGAAGCAAAAATAATAGAGGAATAGGAGACAGAGGTCTAATGGTTTTCCTACTTCAATAACCATCTACGAATTAAAGCTTTTTCTACATAAATCATAAAGTATAAACACTACCGGATCCACAAATCTGGAATACTACCGGATCCACAAATCCGAAACACTACCGGATCCACAAATCCAGGACACTACCGGATTCTATGATTCGTTATGTGAAAAAAGATTTACGTCGCTGCTAGATTCGGAATCACAAAAGAGATGTGTGAGATTTGGAAGGAGAATGACCTTTGAAAGTGTTGCGCCGCTGCTATCAACAATCCAAGAAAGACGACGCTGCATGCACGTACAAACGACACCCATTTCCAGTTTTTAGGGTTTTATTAGATTAAGGGTAATTTTGGGATTTTAAAAATTAATAAGGGTAACTTTTGTCTTTGCATAAGAGTGTGGAGGTGTAGGAAGAAAAAAAGTGGGGGTGTAGGAAGCAATTGCCTTCCCCAAATTGACCTGAAGAGCCCAGATAACACACACTTAAGTGCTCGGGTGAGAGCTCCGAGCACATCAGACCAATACAAATACATACCCTAATTTATTTATTGTTATACGTAAATAAAAATTTAAAACAAATAAATTCTTCAATTATTAAAAATCTTAAATAAATACAAATTTAAATTATTAACACCTCCAATTCAAGCATGTACAAGTGAGTGTCTAGAGGGAACAATTACTATATATATAGGGGCATCTACGGTTTACTCCCAATTATTAAAATTTGTTTCAATATTTAAATTTAAAAAACAAGAAATTATTTTTAAGTATTTTGAATCAATTACCCTTTTTATAAATTTTAATTATTTTATTGTATCATTTTTTTTAATTATGATTATTATTGTTATTATTCCTCATTTATGAATTATCTATTTGGTTTTTTTGAAAATTGAAAACTTTATACGAGTGTTAGATGATAATTTGTTGAGTTATCTATGAAATGTGTTCACTATCTTAATGTTCAATATTTATTACAATATTTGCACTTAAAAAAAATATTTTTAAATATTTTGTATCAATTACCCTTTTTAATTACATGATATGTCTCATCAGTTTGTAGCCTCTAAATGTTATTTATTGGTACTTGAACAATTTATTTATTTATTTACGTATACTATTTATGTTTCTGCATTGTTTATATTAATTTAGTATTTTAATTATTTCATTTATTAGTATATGGCTGATTTTATTTCATATATATTAATATTTGTTTTTTAATTATTTTTTTATTTATATTTACATTCATTTATATAAATTACATTTTTACTTCTTTATAATTTATATTGTACATGCTAACTAAATTGATAAACATGTTATATTGTACGTACTGTTAATTAATTTAAGTATTTATATTTCTTTTATAAAAATTAATAATTAATATATAAGTAATATCTGAAATTTGTTATTTAAAAAAAAATTAAAACTTAATAAATAAATAAATAATGGTATGCAGTTAAATTTCCCGTGCATGGATTAAAAAAACTAGTTTTATAAACATAAGGTGTTCAAGATGATGCAAAATCAAAATGCATGTGTTGTATGTATTACACACGTAAAAGCTCTTTCAAGAGCCCTAAAATCACAAAAAAACAATAGCTGTTAGATTCAGCTACTGATCTTCATCTCTTGAACTTTCCTCCTATGAAAGCTACTTCCTACCATGGCTGCAAAAGACAGTCACAATGTATAACAAAAGTTATTGAGTAGGATACATATCTTAATAAAATGATTTCATTTTGTACCTTGTAACAACAAAAATCTTTAACCATTTGTTGGTGTTGCATACTATGTTAACTAATTCACATATGCACATGTGACTGTCATACATTGGTGAAGAAAAATATAAAAAAAAAGCGACATTTGAAAGGAATAATGATTACCTGTTCCGTGTGACGTAGTCCAGCTATTGGAATTGCACAAGATTCTTCATTTTCCAATAGTCAAACATAGGTGTAGAGAACTCTTCATAAATCCAAAGTCTATTCCTCGTACGAGTCACAGAAACATATAGTTGCTTCAGTTCTGAGCATAAGACACTGTGATTCGAATATTGATCAAAAGATCCTCTAGAGCTGGTTTGTGTTCTTGAATCCAGTATATGCTTCATATAGTCATTTACCACCTCCCATCTCCTTTGCAGAGGTGAAGAGGTGAAGAAGTTATACAGCAACACATCCTAAGATAACCAGAAAGAAACCATAAGAAAAACTGATCAAGAAAAAACAAAGGAGTAAATGTAAAACCAATAAAGTTCTATAGGGACAATAACCTGAAATTCAAGACCCTTGCACTCTAAAATGGTTAAAACAAGAGCTTCTTTGCCAGCAATCCGAAGCACTTCTTCTCGTGCTATTTTATCTCTAACCAAAATTACTCTCTCCCCTCCAACTCTCCCAACATTCTCATCACCCTTGCATCTACTTTGTCCAAAAGCTTTTAAAATGGAATCTGCATCATTTCTTGATCTAATTACAAGGGGGGTTTTCTCTTGTATCCAACTACTCTCTACTTTCAACAAGTCTATAGAATGAGGAAAGAAATGATAAAGAAGTTCAATGATACTTTCTGACAACTGCAGAACCTCGGCACTGCTGCAAAAGTTCTGACTCAGTACAAAAATATCTGAAATGCGTCCTTTCCCGTTTCTTTTGTCATCATTCCAACTCTTGGATTCTAAAACAAACTTTTCGTAGAAAAGGGATCTAACATCTTTGAATCTCAAATCCCTCCCTACTGTTTGTGCTGTATCTCCACAAAAAACAAAACCCTCTTTTACATTTCTGCAAATATATTTAAATAAACCAATCTGAGCCATTGTTAGATCTTGCACTTCATCTACGAATACAAAATTCACTTGATCACCCTTGTATCTTACATTCCTCAGTCTAGAGTGAAGATCAATAACTATATCAGACAAATCAAACTCACCATGTTGGATCTTCATTCTTTCATAATTTTGAAATATATCATATATCCTAAATCTTGTCTCCATGCTCAGACCTGAAGTTCGGTTTTCAGATACATCACAATATTGCTCCCGGCTTAACTTACCATGGTCAATCGTTCTTTTGCCACCTTTTATATGTGAAATTATTTCAGTAAACACTAGATAAGAATCCAGTGTTTTACATAGCTGGACATTGAAGTGAGGCCAATATAATGACTCAAACCTTTCATAATTCACTTCCTTCATCATCAACGTTTCCATTGCAACCAACTTTGAACCAAGGTCCTCCTTACCCTTCACATTATAAAATCTATCAAAATAAGAATTTCCCAATGTCCCATCAAGCATCAGTAAAAATTTACGAAATGTTATCACAAGCGGATATAAATCGTCAGAAACACCATGAAAGGAATCTGGGATATTCTCAAACTGTGTTGCTGTACTTCCTTCTCCTAAGGACCTGTGTGGTGAATCCAAAATTAAACTTTAGTAACCGTATCAAATAGATGACATGGATTGACCCAACATTTAACATTATCACAGTGTTTATTAATAAAAAAACGTTAGAAACAGCATTCTTTCAGGTAAATTCACTTAAGAAATTCATTCATTTGTTGCTTATATGGTCTATGATCAGGTATATATTAGCATTGCGCATCATATATAAAAACTCTTTTATATATGAAACACTTACAATTTTCTACTTCAGTTGAAAGAAGAAAAAAAAACATATCCTGATGTAAGCTATAATCTGATAAAAGGGTCTTTACCTAGATGCCTACACATTCAATTTCCATAATCATTTTATACTTTTATCCCTCTTTCTTATAGTGGATTTCTAGTGGAACTTACTTATACAAGTTATAGAAAGTTCGTAGCAAATATTTTTATATTGTTGCCTAAGTTTTTGTATTAAGGTTAAAACGTTTCATTTAATTTAATTTATTATTTATTGATAAAAAAAATATACTTTTAAGAATTAAAAACGACAGGTTGTATAGTATTATGAAAGAAGCTATACATGCCTTTTCAAGAGAGAAACATGATGTTGGACCTTCTGGCATAGTCCAGAACTCAGTGTCACAAATAACTGTCTCAATACTGGTCTCTCAGTCTCAGTAGCAATCTCCTTGGACTGTTCAAGATTTTCATTAACTTCAGATCCATAAAATTGTTCAACTCCCTTATGGTGCAATATCTCATTTTGAATAAGCTTAGTTATTAACACCGTGGTTTTTCCCGTACCACTACGACCGAGTACAAATGTACTCTGAGAGAAGAGAATGATGTTTCTCTGTTCGTCAGTTACGTCATATAGAAGACCAACTTGTAAACTATCTTGTCCATGAAGTATATAATCTCTTGAGATGGAACAGTTCTTCATCAACAACGTACACTCTTCATCCTCAACCCTTATGTTTTCACCTTCACTTGTATCTTCATTGCCCTTCATGTCTCCATTTGCATTATTATCAACGTTCTCAAATTTTTGGATATTGGCTGAAAGTGGCCAATTCAATGGAAACTCTAGGTCCCTGTTCACAAGGAGAAAAGACCAATTCTCTTTATCAGTTAATGCAATAAGAGATTAAAAGTTTTTAAATTAATTAATGCAATTGAAAGCACTCACCTAAGATTTTTTTTTTCTTTCTTTTTGCACATACTAATATATTCTAGAGTGTATCTTTTGAACACATTGTCAAGGCGCTTAGCCAACTGTGGGATATCATCTAAAGGCAATATATCCCATATCTTTAAAATCTGCATATACCTTGAAGTTTTGATTATTTCTATCGAACAAATAACATAGTAATTTTCAACCTTAAACATTTTTAAAATCTGAGTTGAATTTTCACAAGACAAATCCACATTAGTCCATTTAGGTCTCCATCCACTGGAGAGTCTTTCGAGAAGGTTTATAACCTTGTTCTTGGTGGTTACCCCAGATCTTAATCTTTTGAAGGACCTCAGGAATTTGTCACTGAAGGAAACCTGCAGATATGTACATTGGCAGCAATGTTAAGAATAGATTCAGCACATACAGAGAAAATCAATGCAAATTACAGGGATTTATTTCAACTATACTCAATTTTAATGAGTTATTATATATCGATTACTTGAGGAAATGCTTTTTCTAGATTATAAGCTAGAGGTTGTTCATTCAAATATTATTATGAAAATATACATTGAAGGAGTTGCTAACAACTCATTAAAAAGTGCAACCCAAGAAAAAAAAAAATAACAGGTATAAAATAAGTCCAGGACCATATACCTTCCACAATTTACTTCTGAATAGGACACTGTTTGTATCAAGCAAATCATCAAACTGATCTGCCTCTTTCCTGGAATCCAATACAGCTTTTGCCATTTCTTCGTCTTGGTCTGCATTAAAGAAGCACTTACGGTTCTTGGCATCAAGCACTATAGCCTTCCAAACATTTTCATTGTTTGTAATGGCCCATTCATTCCCCAAAATCCACAAGCAGTGCCTACAAGATATCAAACCAAATGCAGTTTTTCAGCTATTATGATATGATACCCTAAAAAACAAATAATTGTAAGAAATAGAAAAGTTAAGAGCACAAGATGTACCTACCTAGCCCTTGTAAGAGCAACATTAGTCCTCTGTGGAGAGGAAATGAACTCAAGAGATGATCTATTACTTGTTCTTACAGTTGATAACATGATAATATCCTGCTCCCCTCCTTGAAAACCATCAACAGTCATCACAACCACATTAAATCCAACATGACTTTCAAAATTCTTTCCAATTTTCTCCTGAATTGCCGCAACTTGGCCAGCGTAGGGAGTCACAATACCAATTCTGAATAAATGCTTTGAGCTCAACCATGCTACATCAAAGAAAAGGCAGCTTCCCATTCAGACATAATGGATTATCAGTGAAAACAATGAAGTTAATGTTTTCACACTAAGGTGAATCAAATTATTAACTTCAGTTCACACTACCAGGACAAATAGAATTTCGTAGATAGAAACCTTTAATGAAATATAACAATTTAATAAACCATCTAAAATCTTTCTATTCAGAACTGAACTTCTTTCAAATAAACAAATGCAGACTAAAATATATCAGATGTTCTTCTAAAAGGACGTGTTATTGTATTGTCATCTAAGGTCTAGCACCAAAGATAGAAAGAACAATAAAAAAGCAAGAAAAAATCTTAAAAATTACTGCTGAAAATATTAATGGAAGAACAAACCTTTGTGCAGATTTTTCAGTATAGTCATCACAACTGCGACCTCTGCTAAATTTTTGTAGCTTCTTCCTGCATCATCAAGCTGTTCTTTGCCTCCAATTACATTTATAAAAGAATAAGGACCGAACTTTGGCCCTGGGAGGTATTTCTTCCCAAAGTCATTTCTTTGCACATTTGGTGCATCCTGAATTTTGTTGGAATAGAAATACGAAATTGGGAAAGAACTTATTTGCGGGTGCATCCTGTGCTGCATATTAAGGAGAGACTTTGTGTAACCTAATGAACTCAATCTTTCAAATAAGCTCCTTCCAAAACCAGCTTCCTTAGAAACCTTGTACACAAAAAATAAGTACAAATGAAATTAGAAATAAAGGAGCATTTAGGAGAAGAATTCTCTGATAGAAAACATAATACTTGCTTGATAGTGATTACATACATTACTTCTAACCATTGATGGCAGTTGAAGCTCATCGCCAACAAGAATGACATTGTTTATCCCTGGAAGTAAAAAAGGTATTATTGATTCACATTCCTTAAGTTGTGCAGCCTCATCTATCACCAAAATGTTAAATGGCTTCATCTTTAAAGAGTGCAACTTATGAGAACCAGAAGCTGTGCAAAATATCAATGACGAATTTTGGAAACAAAACTCTCTGATTGAGTCATTTTTACGAGATTTTAACAGCATGAAGCTATCTAGTGAATTTTCAACGGTCTTTAAAGCATCAAGACATGCATTTCGCTTCATGTACAACGTGTATGCTGGACCATCAAATGCCCAGGAAGCCATCTCTGGTAAATTTTTATAAGTGAATAGCTTTTCCAATTCTTCAGAAAGCAAACCACTTTGCAACAAGCAGACTTCAAATGATGCAAGTGCCTCACTTAAGCTTTCTAATTTCTGAAAGTTATGTTTCAAGAAACTCCTCCCAACATGCGTACACAAGATATAAATGCACGATTGTAGGGACCTTGTTGCTGAGTGGAACTTTTCTCTCAGAAAATCTAGAAATGATTTGGAGTTTCGCTTCTCCTTTAACTCCATGCCATAACGGGAAGCACAACATTCAAGAAGGTCAATCATTGATTTAAGACAATATCTAAATCCAGTAGTAGAATGGGAAAAGCATTTTGCCAGCTCTTGTACACGATGATCCAGATATATATCATCAACATCTTCTCCAATTTTGAGCCTCTCATTGTTTCCAAACAATAGCAGTTCACCCATAGAACACAACAAATTCCCAGATTCTTTACCATGTGTCTCTTTCATTATACTTACAACACGTGTAGCAACTTCTTTTATGGCAACATTGGTTGAGGCACATACAAGTACCCTATACTTCATTTTCAACATAGCAAAGAGCAGTGTGCCCAAAGTTCTTGTTTTTCCTGTGCCTGGGGGACCCCATATGAGTTTCACGGCTGTGTGGTGATTACAATCGAGGCCAGAAAGACATGAAGAAATTGCCTCCTTTTGTGACATATTAAGATCTGATAATAACAGTTTATATGAACAGTCGTCACTTAGAGCATTTTCCTGAGAGCTACAACCAGAACATTCCTCATCCTGTTTTCCATCATTCATTCATTCATCAGTTGTAGAACTAATTTCAAAATCAACTATCTTAAAATAACAGACAATATGCATTTAACAAATCATGGATGCATATACGTTAGCACCAGCCCAGAATTTAACACTGAATAACATTTTAAGATGATGAATTAAGAATATGATAACAGATCAAAAAATTTAGATCTAAACACTTTTCAAAATGCTTAAAATTATAATTTTTCCCTATTGAAATTTTATTCACGTTGTCCATATAAGCTACACAGCCCTTCATGAGGAATAAAAACATATACTATTCTTAAAAAATGAATACTAACATAAATATACTTCATATTTTTAAGAATAAAAGCATATTCAAACCAAAAATTAAAATTCTTACCTCCTTGGTGCATAAGATCCGCTTGAGTATCTTTAAATTACCAGGCATATGAAGTGCAGCCCAAATTCTTTCATTAGGGATTAGATTTGTCAAAAAAATGAGAAATAGAGGTTTGTTCCCCCAATCTGTAGGGTCAAACTCGTTTGATGCCTTCACTTTTAACATGATATTATCGTCATACTCATCTTCAGTTTTACTCACAAGTGACACAAACTTCCACTTCCTTCCCATCCTTTCCAGGTCTTCTACTGCTTCTGCTTTGTAGTCAGACAATATTAAAACATCACCATGCAATGCTTTGTATGGTTCTCCAGAATGAGAAAACCTATTATTCCAGCTATTAATTTTCAAGTTATACAACTTTTGTTGTAATGGTTTTGCTTCCTTTAGACCAATCACCTCTGCATAAGGTGCTTGGTGTATGATCTCCATACTTGAGCACAACTGTGCTCGAGTTTCTTCTAAGAAAGGGTCGGTATAAGATCCACGGTAATGATCAATGGACTGAAACGATAGTTCAATCTTTTGTACCTGAAAACCAAAAGGACAGTTAAAATCAAGCCATGCATAACTTGTAGAGAAAAACGTGCAATATATATACAGCTATACAAAGACACAACCAAAAAGAACATGTCAGGCCACTGGTGAGTGTGTGTCAAAATAAGCATTATAAGATGAATCTACACCAAGAAAAACAAGTTGAATGATTCTGAACATGAGATAGAATGCAGGAACAATGACACGACTAACCTTGTTCCTGTAAAGATCTTCATTTAGAATGTCTTGAATGGACCAAGCAAAAATCAAATCAGTGAAACCATAATCACCATTGTCTTTCTTCTTACTTGAAGAATCACCTTCCATCATTCCTAGTGAGTTCAGTTTCCTTGACAAAAAATAATCACGAAAAGATTGCATGGTGAAAACTGATACTCTTTGGAATTTTAACTGCTCTGATAACTGCTAGAGGAAAAAGTACATATGAGAGATAGCTTTTGACATAAATGTATTATGCAGAACAACAAAGACGTCTTTTCGTTTTCTCTACACTCTTCTCAAAACTGGATGTCTCATCATATAACCTCTTCACTCTTCATCTGCTCATACATTTCTTGTTCAGTAAGCAATTTGAGGAAAACACTGTTAAACTTCCTTAACTTTTAAACGATTTTTCAGTCCTTTAAAATGGAATCTATTAAGACTCCGTCACTAAAATAAGTTTAATGAATTATTTATTCATAGATTGTTCAATATGATAAATAAACTTTAAATAGAAAAGTCACTTTAAAGAACTTTTTATTTATTTATTAAGTACTTCTATTTAATGTAGATTTAGAATGTTAAAATGGGTCATTTTGTTTGGTTTTAGTCTATCAAGTTCATAGGTCAAAAAATTAGTCCACCAGTTTTTTTTATAATTTTATTAATTTTAATTTACAATTTTAAATATATATAGAGTTTTGATATAACATGTGTCTATCTTCTTATATTTGTGTCTAACTTTTCTATATGGCAAATTATTCTTTAAATTACGTTTAAGACTTTTGTTTAAGACCTTCAACTGATCATATAGATTTATGGTTTTAAACAATCTATTATAAACTAAGTAACTTTTTTTTAAGATAATCATGGTATTATTTGTTATCAAAATTATTGTTATCTATACCTTAACAATTTGGTGTTATGTCATATATAGATGTAAAATTTTAAAGGAGAATGATTACATAAACCAATATGATTCTTAGTTGAAGTAAAATAAAAAATGGTGTGTCAATTATAGTTAAAAGAATAGTTTTGTTAACTTATGAACTTAGATTTTAATATAAAAGCTTATTATTCTTAATTCCAAATATTTATAGAATTTAAAATAATAGCTTCTACTACAAGAAAATCATGAAATAGAAATCAATTTCTAGAAACCAAAATAATTAGTTGCAATAATAACTAAATTAGAGACCATTTTAGAAACTAAAAAAAAAATTAGTTTCTAAATTAGTTTCTATTATTTTCTATTATTGTTAAATAGTTTCTAAATTGGTATCTAATTAGCAACCAAGGTTTTAGAGACCAAATTTAGAAACTAAATAATTGGTATTTAAAACCTTAGTTGCTAATTAGATACCAATTTAGAAACTATTTAACAATAATAGAAAATAATAGAAACTAATTTAGAAACCAATTTTTTTTTTAGTTTCTAAAATGGTCTCTATTTTAGTTC
>Ga0123342_1007380_pt1 | contig 14546 bp, 10 predicted proteins | sample Turbeawhitnodule_FD_89960 | JGI IMG/M metagenome (GOLD analysis project Ga0123342, IMG submission 89960) | Root nodule microbial communities of legume samples collected from Mexico - Turtle bean Mexico white nodule | ecosystem: Host-associated > Plants > Roots > Nodule | place: Mexico: Nepantla...
ATGCTATTTACACTACACTTAGTACTAAGCTACCCTTAATGGGCCTTCATGGAGCATATACATGTTGCTTTCTCTCCCATCTGTGGCTTGGCCCAAGGCTCCCATCCGTAGCTTGGTCATGGACCTAGTAAGAGGTCATAGACGCTCTCCTCCTCCTTCTAGACGCTCCCCCTCTAGACGCTCTTCTTCATGTGCTAGACGCTCCCCACTTGGCTCTAAACGCTCTAGGTTTGGCTCTTGTCTTTCATGGGGTGTTGAGCTTGGCCCTCTTCCATCAACTTGTAAACAAACAAGTGATGGAAACCCAACCTTTGTGATTGGAGATCCCATGAATAAGGTTCATACGGGTAAAAACAAGTCACTTGTTAGTTCTGCTAGCACTAATATTGATTCAAAATCAATTTTGTCCATTCCTATGGTGTGTGTGAAAGTGCTAGTTACTGCATTATCGAGAGGATAAACTTTGTGGTTAAAATTCAGAGGTAAAAGAGTTTTAATGATTTACAAAGTTTTAATGATTTTCATATCCCTTATGGGTGGTTTATGATTTGCAACATACACTTGATGAAATCACCTAGATGAGTGTCAAGTGGGGCCGCTTGCATGAGATCTTGGCAAGATCTCTATAACACTCATGAATACCGGGCACGCGCATGGCCTAGTGGCGCAACACAGCGATAACAACAAGTAATGTGGGGGAGTATTGTGATTGATAAACCTCTAACACATACCAATTGTCTTGTTTCATATAGCTTGCTATACCAACTACACTATGTGTTAAATTCATCAATCTAAGACTGGTTCATATAGCTTGCTATACCAGCTCTGATGAATTACATCTTAGATGAACCCAATATTTTTTTTCTTTCTCTATCTCTATGTTTTGCAATATGTGGGGGATTGTTGTAAAACAGAACCTAATATAGCAAAACAAAAACGAAAAACAGAGTGTGTGAAACGGAAATCAGATTGTGCGTGGAAAACCCTAGTTTTTCGATTCCGTTGGAGGAGATCTCGGAAGTGCAGTAGAGATTGGAACTTACCGAGATATTCGCGCTCGTTGCCCTCTCCACCCTGGATCGTGGCCGCATGACCGAGAAAGCACTGCCTTGCCCTTCGAATGTTGAAGAACGTTGCTCCGCTTTCGCGCTCGCAATGCCTGGTCCTTTGGGATTTTAGAACGTTGCCGCCGCAGTTGCGATGTTGGACGGAAGCACGTGGGTCTGGAAGTTGCAACGGACTCTTGGATACTCTCCCTATATAAAGAGAGCTCCACCCCCTTCAGAAAACGCATAAAAAATCACTCACCTCTTCATCTTCTTCAAACCCTCCGTTCACCATCTTCTTCCTTCTCCATTTTCCCTTTTCAATTTCTCTCTCCTCATTATTTATTATTATAATATTTATGGGTTCTATTTGGGTATTACTCTTTTAAAGAGAAACTTGTTAGTTCTGATCCTCGGAAATTACCGGGAAGTTCCTATTGTATCCTGGGGGACTTGCGCAATACACTGCGGATAAGTCCTTACGAACAGTGATCACTCACGCCTCGGGAAATCTCTTTGTTCGTTTTAAAGCCTTTTTTTTTTACTACACAATGGATATTAAAAACATTTCCAAACCTTTATAAGATGGTAGTGACCAATGCAGCAGAGGAACTTTGCACGAGACAAGTAACTAGCAAGATAATCAACAACTCTCATCCGACAATGAAGAAGACAATAACCAATGTTATATTTTCTTTGAATATGATTATAAAAAACTATTTGCAGTTGAGTATAAACAATTTTATCCACCACATGACAACGTTCATTTTAGTCCAGTTTATTACGATAAACAAGCATTTCGTGTTTAGTAGTGGCAGAATGCAGAACTCACTTTTTTAACAGAATTATGTTGCATAAAATAGCCACATTTTGATACAATACCCACTTCAAGCCATATAACAGGACATTTAGAAAGTTATTAAGGGGTTATCATTCAAGTTGCAACATTAACCAAAGATAGAGTTTATCATTGCTATAACTTGACCATTATTGATTACCAAGACGTGATAAAATGAAAGAACACACTAAGGCATAAATATATGATAAAAATTATGGGAATTATAGCAAAACAACAACAAAAAAATGCAGAAATCATTATAACTAACAAAAATACAATTAAACTTATCCTTCTTGTAATCTCACAAAATTAACCTAATATTCAAAATTATAAAACCAATGAAATAAAATCTCAGACACAAATTGATACCTTAAAATGGAGCTACTGGCGCAGGGTGTTTCCAAATTGGAAATATCGTCCTCCTCCTAGCCTATCTTGATCAGCGACTCCTCCTCACCTCCCTCGCCGTTGCGATCCTCCTAGCAGAAATCATTATAAAATTGGAAAATGAACACAAAATTCTAACCAGCATATCCCAACACATTAGGACATGTTTATAAATAAAAATCAGAGTAAAAATGTAATGATTGCACAAATTTATCACAACAGCAAAGCTATACACAATATTTGTTTTACAAATTAAGAACCACAATAGATTTTGAAGACAAGGTTATAGAGCACAAACCTGAACAAACGATGGTTGACAGAAGTTTCAAATCCTTGCACGGAGGCGGCGATGGCAGATAGTGAAGGGCGCGAGAGTGAGGGTTAGGTTTAGGGCACGTGAGAGTGAGTGAAGGCGAGAGTGTTTTGTGAAGCACAAATTCACAAACGTCAAAGGGCTTCGTGAGGAGGATTTCGTGAAGGCTAGAGGGCTTCGTGAGGAGGGTTTGGTGAAGACCAGAGGGTTTCATTAGGGTTTCGTGTGGAGGAAATGATTGTTTTGTAGAGAGAGATAGGGAACAAAGAGGGATGAGTCATGATTGTTTAGCAGAGAGAAAGGGAAGAAGGTTTCAGTCCAAGAGTGAGTTCGGTTTCCAAGAGTCAAAGCAAGTTTTCAAAAAAAATTGGGAATAATGAGGAATGGTGTGTCAGGAAAGGAAAATGCAGGGTTTTTATTCTTAAGGATAATTGTGGCAGTTTAAAATGACACATTCTGAAGGATAATTGAGGTGGTTAAAAAAATTTCATATTATATAGAAACTTGTGGTGGTTATTAATAACCGCCACTTTATACACGATTTTTTGTAGTCACAAGATTTCTGAGTTGTGTAAGGTTCCTAGTCTTCCTTGATGACTCAACCAAATGATCGACCTACAAAGAACAAAAACATGTTTAAGATATATATTTAAATTAAATAAAATAATTTAATTTTAAATAGAAAAGCTAATAAAAAATACTTGACTTCTATTATGGAAGTGTTAAAATGTTTTGCCATATTCCTTCATTGTGATCATGGAGTGTATCATGTACTTCATCTACATCACTTTCGTCATTGAAAAGAGGTAATTGTCTTGAGAATGAAGATTTCTCTACAGATTGGACCCTTGAGTCATCCTGTGGATGAACATCATGTTCAATTCTCTCGTGTATGACAACTGATAACCTTTCATTAGAAGGATCTTCCACATAGAAACCCTGTTTTGCTTGGTAAGCCATAATGAAAGGATCTTCCTTCCACGCTATCTTTGTAAGATCAACCAAAGTAAAACCCAAGTCATCTACATGCACTTCTGTGTTACAATCAACCCATTTACACTTAAACACCTCTATTCTGCATAGTACTTTTTTTTATTTTCAGTCTTTTTTATAAAAAGACATCATATAAATACTGTACCCACTCCATGTTATGACATCAAAGTTAGGTCCTCCTGCTAACCATTTCAATTCCTCAATATCAAAATTTTCTTGACCAATTTTTTCTTTAAACCATTTCAAGAAGGTCTTGTTATGCTCAGTCAACAACCATTTCTCATTTGCACGAGGGTTCATTGACTATAACAACATCTTGTGTGCATCTATATAAGGAAGAACATCAACGGTGTTGTTCAAAATATACAAATGTGCTTGGAAAACATCGTGTTTGTCTTTTTGAACCACCCTCACACATTCCTTCATGCCTGGACTTTGGAACTCTTATGGCTTCTACTTCTTACATACATGTTGTACAAAACTCAATTGCTTCCTCGACAATGTATCTCTCAACAATAGATGATTCTGGATGGTATGGATTCTTTACATACCTTTTGAATATCTTCATGCATCGCTCAACTAGGTACATCGAACGTAAAAAAAACAGGACCACATATTCTAATTTCCCTCACTAAATGAACAATTAGATGAACCATGATGTCAAAGAATGAAGGAGGAAAATACATCTCTAGTTGACACAAGATAATGATAGCTTAATTTTCTAATTCATCCAAGCTGTTAGGATCAATAACTTTTCTACAAATAGCATTGAAGAATATGCATAGGTGAATGATCACTTGTCTAACATTTTTTGGTAAAAATCCACGAATAGAAACTGGGAGAAGGTCTTACATGAGAGCATGACAAGCATGAGATTTTAAGTCCATAAGTTTCAAATCTTGAATCGACACAAGACTTTTAATATTTGAAAAGTAATCTTGTGGTACTTTAACTCCCTGTTGACACCGGCAAAAACTTAACTTTTCATATTTTGACAAAGTATGACACGCTGGAGGCAAATATGTTCGTTTACCATGTGGTTGTGGCTGCAACTACAAGTGAACACCCATCTCAACTAGATCTCTACGAGCATTTATACCATCTTTCGTCTTTCCTTTAATATTCAACAACGTGCCAATTATACTATCACATACATTTTTTTCACATGCATTGCATCTATGCAATGTCTAACATCTAACTTTGACCAATATGGAAGTTCAAAGAATATGAATTTCTTCTTCTATATATTTTTCACAATGTTTTTCTTCTATATTTTTCCAAAAGTCACATTCACATTGTAGACTCGGTTGTACACTTCCTCGCCAGTTAAGGGTGGAGGTGCAATTTTGTCCTCCTGAGATCCATTAAAAGCTTTCTTTAACCTACGATAAGGGTGATTACGCTTCAGAAATGTTCGATGCCCAATGTAAGAAGTTTTCCTCCCATGTTTCAGTTGATGGTAACTTGTGTTCTCTTCACATATCAGGCAAGCACTATGTCCTTTAACGCTATAACCGCTCAAATTCCCATATGCTGGAAAATCGTTAATGGTGCAAAATAACAATGCCCGCAAATTGAAATTGACCTTCTCATATGCATCAAATACTTCAACTCCTTGATCCCATAAAAGGTTCAACTCTTCGATCAATGGACTTAATTAACATCGATGTCATTTCCAAGTTGTCTTGATCCTAATATAAACAACATCATATATTTTCTCTTCATACACAACCAATACGGAAAATTACAAATAATGACTAACATTGGCCACAAACTATGTTTGCTACTTAAATTACCGTAAGGATTCATACCATCTATTGCAAGACCAAGTGTAAGATTTCGTTGATCACTCCTAAAATCAAGAAACAAAGAATCAATTTTTTCCATTGCGGTGAATCGAAAACATGTCGTAAGAATCCATCAAATTTTTTTCCATTTGCATGCCACCTGAAGTTTTTTGCATCATTAACATTGGCAAACAAACGTTTAAATCGTGGAATGATTGGAAGATAACATAATGCTTTTGCAGGAGGACCCTTTTTCACATAATCTTCCTCACTCTCATCATCCTTCACATTGTATCGTGATACCCCACATCTTGGACACTTGTGTAATGATTCAAACTCTTTTCTAAACAATATGCAATCATTGGGACATGCATGTATTTTTTCCTACTCCATACCCATCGGATACAATATCTTCTTCGCCTCAAAATGACGGGTGGACAATGTATTATCTTTTGGAAGCATTTCATGCAACTCAGTGAAACTTTTATCGGTCCACCCATTTGTTGCCTTAATATTAATTAATTTTAATACTCATGACAAATGTGTTAAACTTGTACAACCGAGATGAAGAGGTGTTTCAGAATCATCTTTCAATGAATCACACATATGTGCTTGCTGAAAACTATCTTCTCCAACATCACGAATCATATCCTCCATGCGATCTTCAAAATGTATATTAGAATATTGATTGTCAGATAGAGGTGTTACGTCTAGAAACTCCCCATGCCATATCCACTTTGTATAATTCTTTAAGAAACCATCACAGAGAACATGTTCTCTTATCAACCTAATTTCTAATTGTTTTCCATTCACACAATTAACACATGGATAAAAGTATCTTCCATTTACAGTTTGTACATTTTTTTGAGTGAATTGTAGAAATTCTTCGACGCCAATGTGATACAGATCACTGATACGACTCTCATTTATCCAACTTCGATCAATGACTAGTACTATGTAATAGAAAAACTAATCTATCAATATCAACTAATTTTTAGTTGATGTAAACAAAATACAAATTGTCGAGGGTCGATCACCCCAGACCCAGTATCAAAGCGTCCAACATATACAAATTAAAACAACACTATATTCCAAACATAATACATTATAAAACACATTACAAATTGTCGAGGGTCGATCATCCCAGACCCAATACCAAGACGTTCATCATAATATATTATATTTCAAATACAAATAAAACTAATAAACTAATCATCTATATAAATAATTGTTAACTAAACTAATAATTAAATTTAAAATTAACATGTTTGAAAATAAATAAAAAAACTAACCTAGAGCGTGAACTGGGGAGCTGTGGCGGCAATAGTGAAACCAAGCAGAAAAAATTATCTATAAAAATATTTAAAACTATATTAATAATTAAAATTAAAATTAAAACTAAACCTAAAACTAAAATTAAATTTAAAATTAAAATTACAATAAAATTACAAAATTTAAAAATATAAAGCTCACCTTAGAGCGTGAACGGAGGAGTTGTGGGCGTGGAACAAGGTCAATGTGGCAAGATAATGGAGGCGCAGCGGTGGTAGGATTGGTGGCAACGAAAAAAGGAAGAATGGAAGAACAGTGGCACACTGAACAACAAGAGTGGTGGCCGCGAAGAAGAAAGAAACTTTTGAAGAGCAACAGTGGTGAACAGAGTAAGAAGAAAGAAACTTTCCTTGCTCTAGGCACCATATATTACACCAGTTAAATGACTTAACCGGTGTAATATACCGCACTCACAAAAAAAGGTTTAAAAACAAATTAAGTGAGAACGTGGTATATTCTATCAGTTAAGTCATCCAACTGGTGTAATATACCACCCTCTCACTTAAGTTTTTTAAACCCTTTTTTGTTGTTGTGAGTGTTGTATATTACACCTATTAAGTCATCCAACCAGTGTAATATACCATGTTAACACCAAAAAAAATAAAGTTTTAAAAAAATCTAAGTCTTAGAGCAGTATATAACTAGCTAGATGGCTTAACCGGTAGAATATGTACCAAATATTTACAAAAAGGCCATTGCGTTTTTGTTTACACCGATTCTCGTTTGACCGACCTAGAAATTCGTTGTAGTATGTCATTTATACACTAATGCTAGTATGAAATCACATTTAATCCATATATTATAACATCCTACATTCTCTAGATATTTAATAGTTATAATAATAGTCAAGATCTCGATTATAATGATTGTTTTTTTTATTTTCAAAAAATAAATTAAATAAGTATAAATTACTTTAGGGGTACTCCACCCCTTATACAAAAGAGATAAGATTGCTAACCTAGTCTTCAACATATAGCTAGAACCCAAGAATCACCATAATAGGTGTATATTACCCAACAAAAGCCTGTGTGATTCTAATTGGTTTATATATGATACTAATAACTCTTGCCAAGTTGTAACCAACCAAGTGATACATAAAACCAAAACAACAAAACAATTGTATTCTACTCCTAAAAGCACCTAGTGAATTGCTGAACTATGAAAAAAAATAAGACACAACAAACTATCACTCCTTCCAAGCTTTCCAAGGTTTTACATAAAACAGAGAGACACGACGCACAACCTATGTGAGGGCTCTTTAAATTCACATTACAAGAAAATTGTGAAATAGAAACTAATTTTAGAGACCAAAAATAATTAGTTGCTATAGTGACTAAATTAGAGACCATTTTAGAGACAAATTTTTTTTTTGATTTCTAAATTAGTTTCTATTATTGTTAAATGGTTTCTAAATTGGTATCTAATTAGCAACCAAGGTTTTTGCTACCAAATTTAGAATCTAAATAATTGGTAGTTAAAATTTTGGTAGCTAATTAGATATCATTTTAGAAACCATTTAACAATAATAGAAACTAATTTAGAAACCAAACTTTTTTTTAGTTTCTAAAATGGTCTCTAATTTAGTTACTATAGTAACTAATTATTTTTTGTCTCTAAAATTGGTTTTTATTTCATGTTTTTCTTGTAGTGTCAGTTCATGCTTCAAGATAAAGTATATGACAGCAGAGAATATATAATTGTTGTATTTATCCTAATAAAACGTCTAGAAACCTCCCAAAAGGTTACCATCACTTTAAAAATGCCATTAAGTGAAGATATTCTATGATGATTTATGAAAATTGTTTACTACATAAAACTTCCTGATTCTCTTAATTTGGAGCCTTTGCAAGTCATGTAGGTTTTTGCAACCTCACATACCTAATGGACATGTTCTATCATGTTAATGCAGGAACCCATTCTTCCTTTCTTTTCTACCACTGAGAAAAATAAAAGAAGTTGAATTTTTATTTTGTAAACAACAATTTTTTTTACTCTATGGTGTTGCTTGAAAGAAATTCATGTAGTACCTATCTATGCAGGATTGTGAACGCAAAGCATTAGTGAAGCTATTCTGGCACATGTCACTTCCATCTTTACTAGAGACTGGTTAATCGGATCCAGATCCTAAAGGTGCCTTTTGTTGCCGCATGATCTAACATTTCCAAACCTCATTTGACAATTTGGAAAAATAGAAGATTCTGCATCATAACAACAACCATCTTAAATATGTGTTAGAGATCTCACATCAATTAGATATGAGAATATTTCATTGTATATAAGCGTGTGTAAACTTTATCCTATGAGTCGATTTTATGGAGTTGAGTTGGACTTGAAGTCCCACTTCGTATCAGAGCAAGGTTAAAGTCTATCCTAACGAGTGTTTATTGGGCCTATTGTGTCACCTGATATTGGGCCGTTATCAGACAAGTGGGTACAAAACCTCACCCCCATAAGCTGGTTTTATAGGGTGGAGTTAAGACTTTAATATCACAAATTGATATCTCAATGTCCGGAAAGAAGTTCCCTGTCATTTTAGCTTTGTGGAAAGATTTTATTTGTATTTTTATTTATAATCAAATTCTTCATACAAGATCACTTTTTTAGGGAAGAATTTGTTACAGGATTAAGAAACTCATCAACAAAACATCTAAACTTTTAGGTGTATAGCTCCAATAGTGGTGTTTATTTGTTAATATCTCTGGTTGTTGCTTAAATAACATAATTAGACAGCTTACCGTGATGTCCAAATCATGCAATATTCAATATGAAAATGAACCCTTCAATGGAGGGAGGAAGCAACTAACATAAACATGTTCCATAACATGGATAAGAAACCTAAGATGATATTTAGCATCTAACAGATTTTTCTTGTGGATATCAAAAGGTGCAACTTGTTTGGCGTCAGTGACACCTTGAAGAAGTAGTTTAAGAAAGTTTAAGAGAAATTAAGAAAATTGAAAGAAAACGAATTTTGACAAAATAACAATAAAATAGAGACTTACAAACAATTGAAAATTGAAGACCCATAAATCACTAATTTGGTTAACAAACATCAGGTTCAACTGTGTATAACAGGCACAATTTTGATAATTTTTAAAAATAATAGACCAAACATAAGGATCTAATTAAAATACTTTTTAAATGAATGTGGTACAACATAGAATCTTTTACTATTTATATATTTAGTCACTAAATTAATTTATTATCCTTAAATTAATTTGAAAAAAATTAATTATTAAATTATTTTTATGTAATTTATCATTAAATTAGTTTATATATGATTAATCGTTAAATTAATTTTATATATTTAATTATTAAATTAATTTTTATTTAATAGTAATTAAATTGATTTCTGAATCGTACATCTAATATTAGCTATTATGATTTAAGCCACTTATTATTACTAGATTTTAAATTAGTTTTTAATTAGATTAGTAACTAATTTTATATTTTAGAGATTAATAAAAGAGCTTTTAAAACCAATTTTTCCGTAGTGTATTTATTTCTATGATTTATTGTGTCTCTTCTCTATGTAAAACTTAAATTTAAGCACTTTTAGAATATGATAAAGTGGGAAAGAGGGTGGAGGCTAATATAACATCCTCTAAGCATTATTATTTGCATTTTGATGTACATCCATTTGATGTACATTCATTGATTGAGTAATTGACTCCATTACCTACTTGTAGGTACCAAATCAAACATTACCTTAATTAGCCCCACATTTGAATATTTTGGGAAAGAAATCTAGTTTATAGTGACATTTACAACTTATGCCATAGTTCTATTTTCTTCTAAATTTTATTAAATTTAATAAGCCTTTTAGGAACAATATACTACTAGTAGAAATTTTCAATCTTTTAGAGTAGATAATTGTTGACATGTATTCAACACATAGTTATATTTATTATATTAGTTACTAATTTTTGTAAGTGTTAGAATTGGGTAGGGTTTGTAGCCATTCAGATTCCGTCTTTGGAAAATGCCCAAACTACGCATTCTTTATTTCTACTAGTTATTCTTGCAACTTCCAACATAATAACATCTATATTCTTGTAAGGTAATTTAAATTAAGGAAACACGTTTCTGTTTATATTTTTAACTATTAAAATACCATTTTATTTTCACTTTTGTTTCTAAAAAAGTGTATGAAACTATAAAACAAAAGAGATAAAAGAAAAGGATATTAATTAGTTTTTCATTGTTTCTTATATAAACTTTTGAAGATATAAAATAAAGTAAAACTAACTCCATACTTTTTTAATTAAAAAGTAAATTAGTTATTTTTTTGGTATTATTAATTACTTATGTTGATATTATAACAAATCACTTGTTATTTATTGCAACTTTGTTAGGAAGATGGAATAAATATCATTGTTAACTCAATTCATCCGGGAGCCACTTTTTCCACCAATATTTACACTCACAATTGGATTTTATTAGGTAATTACACATTTGTGCAATTTTATTAGGTAATTACTCATTTGTGCAAGAGTAAATATATGGTCTACTAGTTAATTATGTAAATCATGGGATTTTATTTAATTATTCTACATATTTTTTTCATTTTCTTTTTCAAATTATTCAATCCGTTAACAGTACTATTTAAGTTTCAAGTATAAATAAAAATGAGAATGGTGGATTGATGAGGGTTGTACAACTGATGTCACATCTCGGTTTCCATCTCTGGCTGACCGAGGTAAGAGCCCATGTCCATAGTCCAACCATAATTTCAAGTCCAATTACAGTTAATCAAGGTCAACGAAGCTAATTTGCGATTAAGAGTTAGGTAATGTAGCCCTAAACACGGTCCAACTCCTTAACCTGACCCAATAAGGAAAGTCCACCAAAGGTAATATAAATAGCACATATTCCAAGAATAAGGTACATCATCCAACTCCTTAACGCTAGAGCAACCTACCAGCGACTCATGGATAAGATCATCAAGGGTCTTATAGGTCAGTGTGTGGAGGTTTATGTGGATGACATCGTGGTGAAGTCCGATTCGTGTGACCAACACATCAAAGACCTTGATGAGGTCTTCGAAGCCCTCAGACGGACAAACATGAGGCTCAACCTCGAGAAGTGCAAATTCGAGGTTAAAGGGGGGAAATTCTTGGATTTCATGCTAACCCACTGGGGGATTGAGACCAATCCGGACAAGTGTCGAACGATCACCGAGATTTGGAGCCCCCCAAAACATAAAAGAGGTTCAGCAGCTGATAGGGTGTCTTACCGCCCTCTCTAGATTTGTCTCCCGGGTAGCCTAGAGAACGAAGCCGATGGTGCAGCTAAGTTCAGTTGGGACGAGAAGTGTGAAGAAATCTTCTAACAGTTGAAGGACTTCATGTCGTCGCAAGTAGTCATCCAGAAGTCGATACCCGACCAACCCATTGTGGTGTATCTGACAATCTCTGAAGAAGCGGTTAGCACCGCATTGGTTCTGGAAGTGGAGAACGAAGAACAACCGGTATACTTCGTCAGTCAGACGCTCCATGCAACCGAGACGAGATACTAGATGATAGAGAAGGTGGCCCTCGCCCTAGTCCGAACGACTAGGTAGATCTGCCCATACTTTCAAAACCACTCCATCACGATAAAAATTGACTACCCCATTTTTAAAATTTTATCTAAACCCGACCTTGAAAGGCGAATGATAGGGTGGTCAGTTGAGCTTTCGAAGTTCGACATTCGGTACGAGCCAAAAGGTGTCATAAAGTCCCAATGCTTGGCCGACTTCTCCGCCGAGTTCACACCTCTGTTAGACCTCTCGGTCGGATGGACGTTATACGTCAACGACTCCACAAACAAAATCGTAAGTGGAGCAAGAGTCGTCCTCAAAGGACCCGGTGATCTCCTCTTGGAGCGAGCCCTCCAATTTGGGTTCAAGGCCACAAATAATCAAGCAGAGTACGAGGCTCTTCCGGTCAGACTGAACCTGGCGTATGACATGGGAGCTCGCGAGGTAAATGAGCCTTTGCTCCTATCTCAGCTGTCGACAAACAAGAAGAAAAGCCACCATAGGTCTGTCATGAAAATTTGGCTAAGACAACCTAGTGTGACCGAGACCGAATGCCTAGCGGTCATCGACGCCGAGGCCGAGACCTAGATGACCCCGATCATTTGATACCTTGAACACGGCACGTGCAAGCCGGAAGAGGAGAAAACTATGAAGCAGCAGTGTTCAAGGTACACCATGCTCAACCAGGACCTGTACTGAAGGGGCTACTCAACATCATTGCTGAAATGCATCACCAAAGAACAGGTCGAGTATGTTCTCAAGGAGATCCACGAGGGTGTGTGTGGAATTCACTCAGGTGCATGGACGATGGCTGCCAAAGTCCTCAGGACTGGTTATTACTAGTCGACCGTCCAAGGGGACTGCGCAGAGTCTGTGAAGAAATGCACCAAGTGTCAGGAGTTCGGTCCCCTGCACCACCTGAAGCCATAAGTACTGCATAGCATGACATCCCCATGGCCGTATTGCACATATTATTCTACTGCATAATAAATCTGAAGTGTGTCAGCACATCATTAACTTCACTGTTTTCGTTCAAAATCATTTCAAAACTAATATAAAAAAGATTCGTACTGACAATGGTGCTAAGTTTGCTATGTCAAATTTTTATGCTTCAAAGGGAATTTATACATAAAAAATCTTGTGTTGAAACACCACAGGAAAATGGAATTGTAGAACGTAAACATCGGCACATACTAAATGTAATCAGACTTTACTTTTTCAAGCAAATCTTCCTCCAATTTTTTTGAGAATTTGCTGTAAATCATGTTGTTTTCTTAATAAATGCTATCCCTACTCCATTACTTAATAACATCAGTCCTCATGAAAAGTTGTTTGGAAAACCGTATGACATTTCCTTTTTGAAAGTGTTTGGTTGCCTTTGTTATGCTAGTACCATTATTGCACATAGGAAGAAATTAGATGATAGATCTATCAAAGGTATTTTTCTTGGCTTCCCACAAAATACAAAAGGTTATATTGTCTTAAATTTAAAGTTTCATAGCATAGAGATATCAAGACATGTAATCTTTCATGAAAATCAGTTTCCATATAAATTGGACAGTGGCTTGCTTAGGGACCCCAACACTTTATCTCTCCTTATTTCTAACGCATACAATTTTGCTCTTGATTTTTTTTTCTGATATTGCACCTTCTGCCGAGCCATGTGCCTCTACTCCTGCACCCAATACTGTCCTCCACCAATCTCATTATCCTCTGATCTTTCAGTAAATAGTGCCTCATTATCCTCCTGCATCCAACAATTCACCTCCACTAGCATTATCACCGCCTGCACCTCCAGGAGGCACCTCACCCCAATTTCCAAGAAGATTAGCTCGTCCTCACCAACAACCTGCCTATCTTGCCAATTTCCACACTGCAACCAACATTGTAAGTAGTAGATATCTTATTCATAATTACTTGTCTTACAATTACCTATCTTCTAATTTTAGAAATATTATTTCCTCTATAAATTCTCATCCTGAACCTTGGACCTATACCGAAGCCTCCAAACATGCTTCTTGGCAATTTACCATGCAAGCTGAGCTTCAAGCTCTTGCTGCTAACAATACTTGGCAACTTACCCCTCCCCCTCTAGGAAAGAAAATTATTGGTTGTAAATGGGTATATAAAATCAAATACCATTCTGATGGCACTGTTGAGCGCCACAAAGCTAAAGTTGTTGCTAAAGGGTTCATCCAACTTGAAGGACTTGATTTCTTAGACACTTTTGCACCTGTTGCTAAACTCACTACCCTTCGCCTTCTCCTTGTTGTTGCCACTACCAAAAATTGGATTTTAAAACAACTTGATGTCAATAATGCCTTTCTTC
>Ga0123342_1007381_pt1 | contig 14543 bp, 9 predicted proteins | sample Turbeawhitnodule_FD_89960 | JGI IMG/M metagenome (GOLD analysis project Ga0123342, IMG submission 89960) | Root nodule microbial communities of legume samples collected from Mexico - Turtle bean Mexico white nodule | ecosystem: Host-associated > Plants > Roots > Nodule | place: Mexico: Nepantla...
CATAAAAAATGTAAGAAGGTATAAATTCATAAATTAGGGATTATTGTATATGTAAATTAACAATAAATCCTCATAAGTGCCTATATTTTAATATGAAATATTACTGAAATTAGACACTTATCAATATTCATCCTAGGTCATATGCCCCCTAGGCCCTAGTATAGGAACTATACGTAGGGTCTTATGTCGCCGATAAGACGGGTAGTCGCTACCTTGTGTGGTTGGCACTTCCATGTGACTTGACGCCACGTGATTTTCTCATGTATCCTTGAAGTCAAGTAGGGGAGTTCATTGGTGCATTCGAGGTGAGTGGATGTGACATGGTGTCAGAACGTTGATATGAATCGTTGATGTTGTATTGATCCAACAATGTCGATCAAGTGTGACGAATCGTATTCACCTTCTCCTCCACCTATAAATAGGGGTGGCAGTGGGTTCCATTCTTCACCCGTGAACCGTGAATTTTCTCTGAGTATCCGAGAGCCAAGTGAATATTTCCCCATAATTTGTGTATGCCTTAAAGAGTGTTTTGAGATAACCATGTCTTCCCTTTCTGTCACCACTTTATTTTCGTCTTCTGGGGGTTCGAGTAGGGGAAGGCAATGTATGTAGATGTTAGGTCTAGTGATAACGAGAGCTCTGAGAATTCTTCTCTGATTGTCGGTCTTATTAGTGGGGATAACTTAGAGCCTGCAATATCGTCTTCTTCTAATCTGAGTGCCTATGAGGGGGAGGAAACCCGAGAGACCTACTACGTGTGGGTGGATAATAAGGTTCGAGAGGTTTTTTCTAAGTATACAAAAGTATTCATGCTCCAAGCCTTTATCGAGAGTGTGGATATCATTTTGGAGGGTGTGTTGAATGTTTCATTAGCGTTATGTAGGTGTAGAGAGTACGAAATTGTTTGTCTGGGTAGGGGGAGAGAGCCCAAAGATTTTTCTATTTTTATTCTTGTTTGAGCTCGGACATTCATTATCTCTTTCCTTTTGATGAGTTCACCATGGAAGTGTTGCGCATCTTCAATGTCGTTTCTACTCAGCTGCATCTGAATAGCTGGGCTGCGCTCCAGGCTTTCGATTGCTCTGTGAGATGCTAAATCTTAAGGGAACCCCTAGGTCTTTTTTGCATTTTTTAGGTACGAGGCTGGGAGACTGAATAAGTTGGGTATCCTTAGTCGATCAGTCGAAAAATAGCATCCTTGCTCCTTTTACCATATCTTATAAGAACTTCAAGGGAAGTTTCTTCAAAGTCGTGATTGAGGAGGAATGCCGACAATTTTTCTTTGATGGTGAGACTCCCATATTTCCTTTTTATTGGACAAAGGATCTGACATGTTTCCATTTGTGGCCGAGGTCCCTGATGACCGATGACGACTTAGAAGTGTTGTCAAATTTGGACCAACTTCCCTGCAACATCCCAACCCGACCTCTCGTTCGTGCCTACTTGTCCCCTGATAAAATTGTTGATGGTGACGATATGTTATTTTACTCATCTTAGCATATCTTTATTCTGACGTTGACTTAATCTTTTTGTCATGTGCAAGTATAATGGCAAGAATGACACCGGCAGGTGGAAATAAGGATTATTTCTGAGAGCTTCGCTTAAAGAGGTAAGCTTAAAGGACCGAGCGGGCCGAGATAGGTGTTGGATTCTCCACACCTGTCGCAGAAACGACCATTTCCATAACTGTGGTGTTAGCACCGGATAACACCCGTCCTCCTGTCAATCCAAAAAAGAAAAAGGAAGAACATGGGAAGGATCATGGTCATTCTTCTTGGCGCCACGGGGAGCGCGATCGAGTTACCGAGAGGGTGACAATTACCCTCAATCCTTACGAGCAGGACGCCAACTTGTCAACTCGTCCCTCTCAAGTTCGTGATGCCATTGTGGAGTTGTGCTCGCGTACCCTTATTCTCGGCAAACGCATGGCCTCTGACTTGATGAAGAGAGATAAGAACGCGACCGAGTTGGATAGTCTGCATTCTCTGTTGGAGGAGCCGGTTGCCAACCTCCAATTGACCTTGGATGGAAACAATGATCTCTTGGCTAAGAACCAAAACCTTGAGGCCGAGATGAATAATTGGAAGAACTTACATGCCAATGCCGAGAGGGCGAGAAAAGAGTTAGCTGCAAAGGCGGACAAGGAGATCTGAGGGCTTAAGGAGAGCCTTTCGGATATGACCCTCTCGAACTACTGATCCGAGGAAAAGGTAGAAAAGTTGTTGAAGGACTTGGATGTTGTTGAAAACAACGTTCTAGACCAACACGAACTCGACTTCCAAAAGGCTCTTTAGCAAGCGACCTTTTTCTACAATATTCCCTTGGATGAGGGAAATTTTGATGTCGACAAGTACTTCTACCAAGGCCAACTTGTGCCAATTGATCAGATTTCGAGTGGCTGAGATGTCGTGTCAGCTCCGCTAGGGACTCCCGATGCCGAGAGGATAAATATAGACTCTTAGGTTTTTCGTTCTTTGTTTTTGACTAGGCACACGTATTTAGTCTCTCGTTAACGTGTGCCCCATTTTGTGTAAATTGACGGCCTGTCATCCTTTTAATGAATTTAACTTAACTTTTCGTGGAACTGTTTCTTTCTTACTTTTCTTGCTTTTCGTTTTTTTCGTTTATTCGGCTCTTGACCATGTGAATTTTTCTTGGTTGAGAAGCTTCTTTTACGCTTTCTTGGCAGGATTTCATTTAAGTGAATTCTACCTTAGTCAAGAGGTTTTCTTTAACGAGCTCTCGGCACGATTTCGCTTAAGTGAATTATATCTTAACCGAGAGGTTTCTTTAATGTGCTCTCGACAGGGATTCACTTAAGTGAATTCTACCTTAGCCGAGAGGTTTCTTTAACGCGCTTTCGACAAAGATTCACTTGGGTGAATTCTTGCTTGGCCAAGAGGTTTCTTTAACGCACTCTCAGTAGGGATTTACTTATGTGAATTCTTCCTTGGCCGAGAGGTTTTCTTTAACGCACTCTCAGTCGGGATTCACTTATGTGAATTATTCCTTGGTCGAGAGGTTTCTTTAACGTGTTCTCGGCAATGATTCACTTATGTGAATTATTCCTTGGCCGAGAGGTTTCTTTAACGCGCTCTTGGTAGGGATTCACTTATATGAATTCTTCCTTGGACGAGAGGTTTCTTTAACGCGCTCTCGGCAGAAATTCACTTATGTGAATTCTTCCTTGCCCGAGAGGTTTTTTTAACGTGCTCTCGGCTGGGATTCACTCATGTAAATTCTTCCTTGGCCGAGAGGTTCCTTTAACATTGTTGTTGATGACAATTCAACTATATAGCCAACAAGTTTTTTTTCATTCATGTGATACCTCATTAAAACCTACTTCAGCCAAAACCCTTTTTCAGGAAAAAAACCGACAGTAGGAAAGAATACACTTGCAATACATATCATCCAATATACATTTTCAAGTGGCTTGCATTCCAAGTCTTGGGCACTTCTCGTCCATCCAACTACTACAAGCAATTGGCTCCATTGTGGAGACTTTCCTTAATTTTAAATGGTCCTTCCCAATTCACACTGAACTTACCTTCTTCTGAAATCTTGCAATCTTCTCCTTTCATTCTCCATATGAGGTCACCTTCTTGGAATGCTTGTGGTTTGGTCTTTGAGTTATACCTCCTGGACGCCCTTTGCTTGCAAGCTTCTTCTCATATGTTTTCCATGTTCCGCAACAACTGAAGTAAATCCAACTCGGTTTTCAGGCATTCATCGTTCAGTTTGAGGTTGTCAAGCTCTCATCAGATTGTCGACTCTCCGACTTCTACTGGTAACATGGAATTTGTGTCGTAGGTGAGGTTATAGGGAGTTTCTCCTGTAGCTGAGTGCAAGGTGCACTTATAGACCCAAAGGACTTCAACGAATTCTTCTATCCATGTTGGTTATGTCGATCTTCTCGACAATCCGGTAGTACAGTTAGTATGGTGGCCAACAGAAATACTAATGTTACTCAGACCTAAATTATAAATTGTGAAGAGACTATAATATAATATAAGTTCTAAAGACTTACCAACTACCAATAGTCACTAAATGTTTTATAACCTCTAACAAGTTCTAAAACTTGGGTCACTTATCTTCTAAATTTCAGTCTATTAATATTTATATTATTTATACAATAAGAAAAAGAAGAAGAGGAAGGAAAGAGAGAATAGGACGAATGCATTAGTCCAAATATCAGGATGACTATATTGATTACGTTGCATCCTTCAAGTTGATTTTATTGGTTTATCTTATATAGAGGACAATATACGTATAAAATAAAATTTTATAAAAGATAAAAATATTAATATATTTATTATATATATATATATAAATCACTTGTGATCTTCTTTGCAAACTCCATTGTGTTAGTATTGACGTGACAATATTCAATTTGTGAGGATCACTTTTATCTTCTTTAATTTATTTTCATATTAATAATTTTTTTCAATGATTTTACATTCTCTCAATATTTCTACCACATTATGAATTGAGAAAGTTTTTGGGATGGTAGAGAGCACATGGTGATTGGAGATATAACACTGATAATAACCAAAAGCTGGAAGAGACAATTTTGTATTTTTTATTAAGGTATTTCTTCTTACACCTTATCAAATTTCTTTTCACACTTCATCAATTTCAAAATTTAATTTACATAACATAAAAATTCATAAGAAAAAAAAAATTTAAAATAATTTTTTTCATAACAACTATTTTAACTTTCCGAATTCGATTTTTAAAATCGATGAGATATAAAAAAAAACAAGGTTTTTTATTATTATGCAGACAAGCGGACTAACCTACTCCATATCTGACTCATACATGTTGTGGACTACGTGAAACAAATCTAAGTAGTTCAACAAACCAAAATAGTGAGTTTGCCTAGCGTTTTCCATAGCAAACGTCAGATACCCCAACATCCTACATAGATCTTGTAACCCAAATACCCTTGGGTTCTATTAGAAAAAAAAAACTAAATATCTTTTTCTTTTTTACTTCCCTTAATTTTGTGGAATAGTCAATTTGACAATATTTCTAAAACAAAGATGAAACTTTGAAACTATCCAAAATAAAATACATACACTTATCAACCTATTTTTTAAGTAATATAATGATATATATTTGTACTTTAAATTAAAAAATATTAATATATTAAGTGGTTTTTTTACTGAGGTAAAAGTATCACTTCCCTTTTTACAAGTGAGAAAAAAAAGTAAAATAAACTTTTTTACAAGTTAAAAACTTTCTCAGATAAGTTTTTAAATTCTAAATTTTAATTCGTGCATAAATTCGTATTCTTATGTTTTGTTGTTATTATATCTATATTTTTCATTTTTATTCCTTGTTTATTTCAAAAGACAGAAAGGTATATATGTAGTGAAAAAAAAATACAAAAATCAAGAATAAAACAACAAAAAATTTATGTAAAATTGTAAGGAAATGCAATGAAAGTTTATATTTTATAAATAAATAATTAAAATGAATATTAAAATAATAAATAAATAAATTTAATTATCTAAAATTTTAATATAAAGTAAAATAATTTTTTAGTATATTATTATTTTAAATATAACTTTTTTATATATTAAAAATTATAATAATTTTTATTGTAAAATTATTTTAACTTTAATATATTTTTTCAAAACTTTATTTTTTATATTAAATTATTTAAAATTAAATTTTATAAATATTTTAATATACAGCTAAATTTATTTTATTATACAATAAAATTAGTTACAGACCTCTTCTTTTTCTTCATACAAATAACTTCTATTTTCATTCCCTTTTCCTTCTTTTCTTTCTACGAATTTTTCTTCCAAAGTAATCTCCTCCCTTTATCTTATGCAAATCCTATATTTGATTAAAAGAGTAAACAAAACATGAGGTAAAACTAGATGCCCGTGTTGCTTCCGTTGCAGACAATACAACTCATAAATATAAATTGGATATAGAAAAGAGTACGAGTCTGGGACACAATTGGATGAAGCAATAAAAGGACATTTTTCATCATTGAAAATTAATTAAAATTGTAAAGACATACCTTAAATGAATGGGGGCCAAAATAATGCGTACTTATCATGTACTTATCAATATATTACAAATGATTTCATAATTTCTTTTCCAAGACTCCTACAAATACTAATAAGATGTAAAAGAAAATAGTCTGTGCACTACGTGTGCGTTCAATATTTTCTTATAAATTATAATATAAATTTGTTTATTTAGGGTCTATTTTAATTTTTTTTAAATAAAATATATTTTTGATAAATTAAAATTAACTACATTGTAAAAACTTTCTAATTTTTTTAATTTATATATAAACTAGTTTCAATTTATGATTTCCTGTTTCTTTCTTATTTTTACTTTAAGCAATAAAATTTTTAAAAGACATAAACATATTTATTTCTGATTAATTACCAATATAAAATTTATACAGGTATCAGTAGTTAAACATTATAAAATAACCATAAAAGAACTTCCAAAACACAAGGAGTGAGAAGCTTAGAGGCACAAACAGACAATTGAAAGAAAGACAGAGGGGGGTAGTGAAAGGCAAAAAGCAGAAGAACAAAACAGAACTTCAAAACAGTGGCTTTGAGAATTTGTATTAGCGAATGTGAATGAAAAGATGGTAGATATTTGGATGAGAATTTGTGGGTTTTTGCAACACGGTTCTCAAAAAACCGACCCATCTGATCAGCTGCAACAAACACATCCAAACAAAGAAAGATTGCAGCCTAACAATTTAAGCCTATGACAATTTAACATTGAGCACTTCGTAAAATTCTGGAACACCTTCCAAGAATTTTATGTGCAGGAAGAAATACCCCTTCTAAGATTTGTTTTCATTAACTCGGCTATCCTACTTGAATGATAGCAATTTTGACAACAATGGTGTAAAGTGTACTCTACTGCTCGTGTTTCACAATCAAACAGAAATTTCAGAGAATGACTTAATGCACCCAATTATAGTTAAGTTTGGGAACGAGACATCTATCTCTAGAAGTAGAAGACACAGAACTTTATGCAAAGATTATCTGAGAAATATCTATAAATAAGTTTACAATGTGAATATACAATCATATATAGGTTCCTAAGTTTCAAACAAAAGAGACCACTGCAGCCTTTTCAAGTTCTTTATTTCCAATATCACAATTGTAGGTCTTCTTCTGCAGGCCAATGGATTATCACTTGCCTGGCCTGCGCCAGCCAATGGGCAATGCATCACATCCATGGAATTTCACATCCCCAATGGGCAAATCCTATTTCTACCTGATATTCATAGAAACATCCATCAGCACGACTATCTTAACAACCAGCGCATGCAACAATGTTACTGTATAATTAGGACTAACGAGTGAGAGAGGAATTTAATTCCACAAAAATGGATTAACAAAATATCTGTCATGCGTCATTAAACATAAAGAATTCATATCTAGCTTCCTTCTGAAAGCTTAATAAGTGGGTATTTTATTCAAGAGCAAAATCTCATGAGGTTAAAGACAACACATTTTTGTATAGGAAAGAATGCAGACGATGATTAAAAATAGAGAAGGCCAACAAGAAAATACAAGTAAAATCTTTGAAGAATGTGTGGAACTGTAATTACATTACTAAAAACATAGTTCTGATAATGTTCGATCAGAACATGTAGTATCTTCACTACACATGTATCTTCACTACTTGACATTAAATAACAAATTTTAGAATAATTAAAATGTTACCTTTTAGAGAAAACAAATCTCAAAGTTCTTGCCATTCTTTCTATATGCTTAATTCGAACTAGAACCTGCAGCACAAGAAGCTTTTGTGTTATTGTCTCCCAAAAGACTGCCCCCTTCAGTGCCAGCTAAAGGTTGATCATTAGGTGCTTGAACTGAACCATCCTCTAAATTACTTGGAGCTGAATTACTATTGCTTCTATTACTGTCTCTGGTCTCCAGACGTTCCATCATGCGCGACACAGTTGCAATCCCTGCATTAACTTCTCGCCTAACATCAGATCCAATATCAGACATAGCATTGTTACGAGAAAACCATCTCTCCTTCCACCCTTTTGTACTCTTGGAAATTGACTCCTTGTATCTGAAAAAGGAGAAAAAATAGAAATTACAATTGGAAAGCATTGTACTTTAGCACACCCACATGCAACATACAATAGTCCACAACCTTGTTGACACAGCATTCAGTTTCGATTTCAGAGACTCTGAAAATGACTGGAATTCTGATGGCCCTGCTCTGTCTTGACTACTTGGAGATGACTGATTAGGAGATCTCCTGTATGAATTTTCAGACATAACAGTTGAGAACTTCTAAATGTAGAATACAAGGCGAGTATGAATTTATAAACAATTCAAAATAATCTAGAAATTCAAAACCGAAAATGAAAATGACCTATTGCTGTAAGATGATCCCTGATGATCTGTACCAAGAGCAGTAGATCCAGATCCTGAAGCAGAAACCTGGTCTGCTTGAACAGGAGCAACTAAAGTCACTTGTGATGATTGGTCTCCCGTTGCAGGAGTTGGAGACAGATTGGAAACAGCAATTGTAGGAGTTGGTTCATCATCTCCCCTCTGAGATGGAGAGGAAGAAGTAGGAGCCATGGGAGGTGAATTAGGATGAGTCGAAAAAACTAAAAAGTGTGGGCGACCTTGAGCTGATGACCTGTTTCTCTGACCTTCCCTTCTAGCAATGTGGCGTGCTCTTCCCATTGCTGCTGCAGCAGCCAAGTGTTGGATTATACGCTCTTCAAGATCAGCATCACTAGCTCCAACTGGCAACTGCATGATAACCAAAAATCACATAATGCATGATAACAGTTCAAAAGACTTCCAAACTAGCATAAGTAGACTTCCAAACTAGCATAAGTAGACTACAAACATGTTGTAACTCAAAATCCCCCAGTGTTGGATGATGAAATATTGTGGCATTTCTAGGTGGATTGATCCTAAAGTTTCGCTCTCTTTCCACTGCCTCAAGTAAATCTTGGCTGTAAATACAAAAGCAAAGAAACAAGTAAGTAAATCTAGAAAACAAATAATGACAGAAGCAGCTTAATAAATAAACAAGAATAAAGAACATTGCAAAAACTACAAACCTTGTTGGATCTTTGAGACTGATAGGTTGCCAACACATGGGGCACTGGGAGCTTCTTTGACACCTAAAAGATTAGAGTTAGAATTCAATACAAAGATTGTTAAGCGATTTGGACATTTGATTGTGGCTGCGGGCACAAAATTAGCCAATTTTTTTCCCTTGATACCAACATTTCTTTTTCTCCAGGATAAGTTCATGAATTAAAGAGTAACCACAAGACAAGGAAGAAATATGAAAATAGGTGCATAACATATTTGTGAGCCACAACAGGAGAATGCTATAAATGTCCATATCTACAGAATTCAAAAATCAGGGTATCAATAGTCAACAGTAACTCATCAAACACAGACTGGAAGCCGTCCAAAATATTTCCTCAGTTCACCGGAAAAAGTTCACTTGGACAGCAATGAATTGACCAAGTATATGAGCAAGTTTATACGGAAAAGGGAACGATATACGATTAACAACTGAATAGTCCTTGAAACTTCAGATAAATAACAATAACTTCAATCCTATACGTTAAATTCATGATACTTTCTCTTCCAGCTGATAAAGACAGCTTATTTTAAAAGCATGTTTTTCTTCACACAAAAAAAAATGCATTCACAAATACTCTATTAAGGAGCCCCTTCTTTCAAGTACATCAGCAGAAAATACAGCCATATAAATTCCTTACTTTAGGAACCCACATCACTGATCAAGAAACATAGCAGCATCTACGACAGTAGCGATACACAGAAATAATAATAATAATAATAATAATAATATGTGAAACACCCATCATTACCACCACAGTAATGCCCAACCCCATGACAAAATCCCCAGGATTGACTCAAAAACAGTTAATTAACGAAACCAAATAACAATACCATTCGAGAATGCACTGAAGATGAAACTCATGCTTGCAACTGGTAACCTGCAAGAAGGGTACACAAATAGCTCGATCAGTAGGGTTTACAAACACACAACACTAATCACGACCACAACAATTAAACTAACACCATACCGTGGAAGGATCACTGTCACAGAAGGCTTCGAGGCATATGCTACAAGCATCATCACAAGCATCCTGAATTCCACCCTCAACAAAAGCAGCGGCGGAAGTCAAATGCGCCTCAGACTTATTACCGTCATCATTGATATCATTCCCCTCCATCCCAGCACCCTACAAAACAACCACCCACTGAAATCGACACAAACAAACAACAACGGTGGAAATAAAATTCCAATCGAATCAGCAACACACGCCGCCACGCTACAAGATTCGGAACACAGCGAAACAAATCAAACAAACACTCAGAAGGAATCAGATCAAATCAAGAGTCTGGGAAGAGATAGATTCCCTAAACGAAAGGGAAAAGGAAAAGGCGTGGGAAAAGTAAAATAAAATAAAAAGAGAGGAGAAAAATTGAGAGCAGAGAGCGGAGTAATCGAAACGGTGTTACCTCCATGGAGAATTGCGCGATGAGATTGGAGATGCGATTGGAAGAAAACCCTAGCGAGAGTGAAAGAGTGAAAGGGAGAGAGAAGTTTTCTACGGTGCGGTGTGGTGCGGTGTGAAGTGAGTGTGTGGGTGCAGGCAAAGGGGCTTACCCATTCCTTTATGTTTTACTTTTTGGAAGAAACCAACCAACCAACCAACCACGCAGTCAGCTAATCTTACCATAGCTCGCTCGGTCTTCGTCCACCACTCTTTGTTCTTCCGACACGTGGCATTCCCAACGAATCTCTTTGACGAGTCTTTTCCCTTACGCGTCACTCTCTTTTCTCACGCTTCATCATCATACATGCATACATACATATACATACATACATACTTTCCATTCAAATTTTCATTATATTAATATATATTAATTCATTTTGACTTTATTCTAAAATACTACATACTTTTCAAAGATAAAAAAAAAAAAAAATCTTAACTGAATTAAAGGCGTCAGACTCTGAGACAGAAACAAGTGACAGAAATTTGCATTGATTCAAATTAAATTAAAAGGAAGTGCTTAGTCCCTACCACGTACCCACGCGCAATTACACCAACCAAACTTCTGCTGCTTTCAACCCCAATGTTAAGAACACACTTACAATAATCAAACCTTATAACCAAATCATAGTAAGTGCTTTCTTCTAACTTCAATTAATGATAATTAATCATATTATTAGACAAATGAACTTATAATATATGTTTACTCAGTCCAGATTTTCATAGCCAAATTAAAGGTATAAATAATTTCGCCCTCCATTCTCATCTGATGTTGTAAATTAATTATTTAATGGAACAAGTATGACTTTTGCCCCAAATTGAACACGGTATTCATCATTAATAATTCAAACATGTTACCATCACTGAAAAAAAAAACCTCTCCTGAAAAAATAAAAGATAAAATAATTTTGTTTCAACTTCAAACTAGTTGTGTTCAATCACTTTATTTAAATGATTATTTATTTTGGAGTTGAAAACTCTCTCATGATTTTATTCTTAAGAGATGTTTAGGTGAATTAAGAGTAAAAGATGTATTTGAAGTGTCATTGATCTCGATTCTTAAATAATATAGAACGAGTTATAGTATGATTTATGTGTATTAAATATTATATTAAATGAGTGGTTATTGGTCTAAATATATCTGGTTGTAATTGGGGGTATGTATATAAGTCTCCTTCAATTCGTAATCCGAGAAGATTTATAGGTAAATCAATTTGAAGGATGAATGAGCTCAGTTTGAACCCATTTGGATTTAGCATAAGTTAACCCTTGATTTCGATTTCGAGTAATGTTTGTTAATTATTTCCAATAATACAATATTACTTGATGATTTGGTTTAAGTTTGATAAAGTTTCTTGAAGTTCGTTTGAATTGAGATTGTGACTTGACCGTTTGGTTCAAGTTTGACAAAGTTTTCCGATGTTCATTTGAATTTTGATTGTGACTTGACCGTTTGATTTAAGTTTGATAAAGTTTCTCAATGTTAGTTTGAACTCAGATTGTGACTTGATTATTTGGTTCAAGTTTGATAAAGTTTCTCGATGTTTGTTTGAACTCAAATTGTGACGTTTGGTTCAAGTTTGATGAAGTTTCCCGATGTTCGTTTGAAATCGAATAATAACTTACAACAAGTATCATTGTAAACAATTATGTGTAAAAAGGAACTTTTATTTCAAAAGAATAAGCTTCATTAAAATCTTAATCGGAAAAAATCTACCTTAGGGATAAAAAATCGAGGTAAGAAAAAAGAGTATTTCTTCATCTACATTCAAAGGGATTTATAGAGTATGCACCTTGTGTCAATCAGAAAGGTGTTTCTCTCGTAGATGTTTGGGGAGTGTCCTCCAAAATCGGGTTATGCCTATTGTACGAAGTGGTCAAGAGCACCTGATCGAATAAGTCCTTTGATTATATCTCGTACCTTGAAGCATTCTTCCGTAGTGTGGTCCATGTTTTAATGATAATTGCACTTCTTGGTTGAGTCAATTGATGGATGACTAGTTGTCGGAGACGAAAGTTGCACCAACCCGAGGTTCTACGCTTCGCACAAGATCAGATCACAACTTGTATTTAAAGGAGTATAATTTTCAAATCTCTCAGTTCGTTTTCTTTTGGGATATTGTTCCGAAGTGGCAACTACCAAGATTTTCATCATTTTTCTTCTTGCATCAACACTCTCCTCAATGTTGATGTATCAAGCAACTCGGCTACAAATTTCATCCATGTTGGAAGAAGGATCCACGTAAAGGGTGTCTAAGAACTTCCCTGAACAAAGTCCTATCAATAGGGCTTGCATGGCTACAGTCGGATGGAGGTCGGGAATGTTTAATGTTGCTTTTTCAAATCCTGTCATGTATTGTCGCAAGCCTTCTTCTTCCCCTTGCACCACATTGTGCAATGAAGCCGACATTGCAACTATTGGTTTGCAAACCCCATCAACGTGATTGGAAAAAGTTTGCAATGTACGACCATGCTCCCTGAGAATAGGTTTGCCTAGGTTATGTATGCTTTGATGTGAGCCTTAGGGTATGAAGTCCCATTATATATTTTTCAACCTCGACCATTTCCATTTTCAAGGTAGTTAAGCTCTCATGACCTCAGAAGTAAAGGGGTGGAAACCATCTAAATTGGCTTTCATTGTTTCATTGAGAGGAGGATTGGGTACGCCTTGGTATTTGCTCGGGTCCCCGAGTTTCCCTCCACAATGATATTGGAGTTGGAGTATAACGAGTCTCCCTTCAAGATGATCTTGAAGTATCTGTGTAAGGAGAGGTGTGTTCTTGGCGAATAGATGGTTCAAGCAATAATTGTTGGAACTTTGTTGTATACTCAGTAGGATTTTTGTCAGTTCATTGTCGTTGTTTTGCCACCAATTGATCTTGTAAAGCTTGTATGTCAGCTCGATTTTGTTCAGCTTCCACCATGTGCTACTCTTTCAGGGATGCTATATCCCTTTCCAACTTGTCATGCATTTGTTCGAGGACTTTCTCCATTGTCTTTTGTATGTTTTCCTCGTTGCTTCGGAGGATAGTCTCGAGCTGGGTAGTCATGTTGTTTTGTGAAGGACTTTTGTTGATAAGGTACGTCTAGTTCTTATGGTGGTCTTGGGGAAAAGTTTTACCATGATTCCACGGTGAGCGTCAAATATTCTTATTGAAAATGGATTTGGAGAAGAGAAAACTTCTTTGTGGACTGAGCAACTTGTTTTTTAAAATTATACAATGTTAGATAAGAAAACTAAGATATTTTCAAATATGTTGAAGAGATGACACATGTGATAAACACATTTTTAACCATAAAAGTTGTTAGTTGAGGTAATTATCCCTCTAATTAACAAGAAAACGAGTTCTACACATATTTAAATAACTCTTTAGAGAGTACTTTTATGTGTTAAATGTATATTTTTTAGATAAGGATCTTATATTCCTGCCAAAAGGACTAAAAATAACTCAAACATACTATTAACATCTTAAAATGCAAGTTCACCCAAACTAATATGTATTTTTCTTTTATAATTATTTTTTATTTCAAATAAACTTACAAAATTTAAGAGTATTTGTAATTCAATCATTTATGTTTTTATGAATTTTAATAATTTTTGGATTAATGATAAAATAGTGTTGAACAAATAAAGTTTCAACTAATTGGTATAATTCAATCAAATAAATCTCTTAATAATATTTAATTTAGAGAACGTATTTTCCATCGTATTAAGAAACTAAAGAAAGATTCAAAATTTGTCACCGGTTGTATAAACGACTCAAATTATTTGTGATTATTCATATTTGGCTAGTTAATTACTCCGTGATACTTTGTTAAATTAAATAAATAAACCCAAACTTTTAATTGGACTCAATTATTTAAATGAGTTGAAACTAAATTTTAAAAAGTTCTTCATTAAAAATCATATTATATATATATATATATATATATATATATATATATATATATATATATTTTTTTTTAA
>Ga0123342_1007382_pt1 | contig 14543 bp, 7 predicted proteins | sample Turbeawhitnodule_FD_89960 | JGI IMG/M metagenome (GOLD analysis project Ga0123342, IMG submission 89960) | Root nodule microbial communities of legume samples collected from Mexico - Turtle bean Mexico white nodule | ecosystem: Host-associated > Plants > Roots > Nodule | place: Mexico: Nepantla...
CAATATATATATATATATATATATATATATATATATATATATATAAGCTATGCATTTATAAACTAATATTATTTATTTTAAATAAAAAATATATAAAGAAATAACGATTTCAGATGGTGAAGGAATGAAAATAAAAAAATTATTTTAAAAAGTAAAAAAAGTAATTTCAAATTTTAAAAGATGAATAAAAAATGTGTAAGGACCAAAACCACGCCTTATTCTTTAATTTTATTGCAACTAAGAAAAAACAAATTTAATATATTATCTTTTGTTTAATTTTAAAGAACTCTACTATCGACTATATATTTTTAAGATATTGGTTAATGATCTCATTAAAAATCATGTAAGAATTAGTAAGTAATATTAAATATTACATTATAACTTGAGTAGTTAATACGAGATTTTAGTTTAAAAATTATTATGACCATCCTACGTAAAAAAAAAAAATACCTTTTTGTATTTCTTAACAACCAATATGTGTTAGAAATTTTCTGTATGCGTCTTAAAACTTAAAATATGAAATGAGATTTAAAATACTGCAATCATCAACTTTTCTTTTTCATTCTAAAGCTCTTACTAAAATATGAATTAAGTTACCTTCCAAAAAAATATTAACAACCAGTATTTAAAGTTATTTATAGTTTATTATAATGATAGTTTTTTTAACTGATCAGATAATTTATTATTAAATTATTCATTATAAAATTTTGTGTATGAGTTGATAATTGTGTATTAAAAATTGAATAAATATAAAATATTTTATAATATATAAATGGATATGTATCTTATAAATAGATTTTAAAGATTGAGTAATTCAAAATTTATTTCTTAACAAAACAGTATGAATTGTATTTTACATTAAAATAGATAAAATTAAAGTGCAAGATATTACTGTAATTTATTCAAAGAACACAGTGCAATTCTAAAATAACTATAATAACATAACTGAAGTACTTCGAAAAAAAATATTATTTGTAATTAAAAAACTACAGAGTCCATATTGGACTTCTACGTCCACAGTAATATATTTCTCGTTAATAGATATTAAGGTATGATTGAGAAATTTTGAGAAGAAAAAAAAAAGGTAAAAAAATTATTTTGAAAATTGTAAAATAAAAAAGAGTTATATTTATATGAAGGAGTGAGAAAAGTGTGTACTAAAATTTGAAAAACCACGATCCCATCCATCCCTTTCAAACTCCTCCAAGTCTCCATCTAATCATATTCCTTATTAAACTTCCAATTCTCTCATTTTTCACGACCATCATTGCTAATTTGTCACCACCTTGTTTGCCGTCAAGGTTGAATCTATCCATTTTTTATATAAAAACATTCACCTCATTTTGTGTCTCTTCACTACCACTTTTCTCACTGCAATGCCAATTCCTTGGTTTTTCAAATTATTCTACCATGCTTGGCGGAGGAACCTTATTTCTATTTCATCAAACTAATATTAATGAATAAAAACAATGGCAGAGATTAAATTAATTAGCGTTCCAGATTATATATAATGGAATTTTTTTTTTAATTATGAAGATCTATATATACATGCATACCGTTGGAGAGGTCATTTTTTCCCCAATAATAACTTATGTTGGTAACTGAAATTGAATCATTGGCAATGGTCACACTTAAAAATGGAAGGGACCCATTTTTTGAACAATGGCCTCTGACTAGACGGTTTTTCCCCCAATCAAGCAGCAACATAAGTAGCAGTTGCATCGTTTATGTAAACTGTCACAGAGAAAAAGGGAATTTAGTTATAGATATGTCACCTTGTGTACAACAAAATCTACATGTTGTTTTATAATTTTGTATGTAAATGTAAAATTTCTTTTTGGACTCCATATAAAATAGGGAAAGTAGGGGAAGAGAAAGTGACAAAGGGGATATGTGGCACACTCCAACCCTATGGCCACAATTAGAATATAGCAAGTCCTAAGACAAATGCGAATGGGTTCATTATTTTCATTTAAAATGATAACTAATAATCAAGTTTACCCATCTGCACTGTGATCCCTCTTGGGTTCAAATAGTCAACACCTCATTCTATATTCCTATATTCCACATGGAGAAAGAAACTAATTTGAAATTATGCATGAGATTCTCAAGAAATGATATGCACATGAATGACGAATGTGTTGTAGAGAAATGTGTTTTAGAAGTAATAATTATAGATGTGTGTGAGTAATTAAGAATTTATATAGAAGTTGGTTGGATGAAAATGGTAACTTAGGTTTGTTCTCACCATGTTCCTTATTGTGGAAAAATAAGATGATGGGTGTTATGAGAAAGTGAGGGGAAGAGAAAGCAAAGCACAAAGGAGGTTGTCGTTTTGGAATGTTGCTCTTAAATTTGTGCACATGGGAACAAGGGTGTCTAGGTTAGGGTATCCTTGTGTGCATTAGGTGGGGAAATATGCTCTAGTTGACCCAACAGTGGGGTGCCCACGCAAAGGCACCCGTCCCTAATGTTGTCCTAATAGACCCAAGACATCTTGGGGCCATGTGCCCCTCATGGGTCCTACAAATTTATAACAGAACTCAACGGCTTAGAGCTGCCTCATGACTTTCATTCCACAATCAATTTATGTTTCTAAGCCAGATTCGACAAAATAGGAAACCCTTTCTTTCACAACCCACCTCTCTCATTTTCTTCATTCTGTCAACTGATTTCATTTCATCACAAACTTACCCCAAACTCTCTCTCTATCTCTCTCTCAATCATTAATAATTATCCAATAATAGTTAACATTGCCACTTACACATTAATACCATCATCCATAAATAATTTCAATACAAACCTTCCATCACAAAATCAACTGCCACCTCAACATATATCTCATCACCTTTAACAAAAACTTCCATACAACTCCACTTCCACAATTCAACCAAATCACTTTTCTCAACATTTTATCATACTATTCACTTTTAACTATGATAAATATATGTCTAATTTATCACAATTTATGTCTAAATTTTTTATAAGGTATGATAAATATTTTTCGATCCAAATAGATTCGAAAAAATAAAAAATCTCTAACTTGTGTACTTAAGATAAAAAAAAAGTTCTAAAAGTTCAAATTGCTAGCTTAAAGTAAGTTATTTAGCTACAATATTTGATGAACTTTGTGTCACTAGCTTATAATTATTTTTCAACAGTTTGTATAAATTTTCAAGAGACAAATTCTACTCTTTTTTATATTAGTAGAAGTTAAATGCATATTAAGAATTTTTATCCTAGTAAACTGAATTAGACCTCAAGTTAATGTGTAAATACTACTTTGTAAGTTGTTTAATTAACTTACAATATACGATTTGTTCTCGTGTTTATCCTTAATATTTTAATTAAATTCTTCGTCCATTCACCCATTTTCTATTCTTTTTATTTTGCATGTTTAAGTTTTCCACGACATAGAGTAAATACTAGTATTTTTTTATTAAATATGTAGTTATTGAATTATTAAAATTATACAAAAATGCATCAATACGTATTTGTAAGGAAGTTTTCACATTAAAAAATATGTATTTTAGTTATTAAAACATATATATATTTTAAGAATGAATTTACTAACTATAATAATAAATAATAAATAATATATTTTGGTCTAAAGAAAACGATAATGTCCTTTTATAAAAAGGATCTAATAACAACAAGTTAAAACATTTAACTTTAAAATAACAAATAAAACTAAGAATATATACTCGATCCAGTCATGCTAAGTAATTTTAAACAACTCTCACAAATTTTGTTTAAATGGTAATGTCTAATAAAAGCAACACTTTTTATAATTTTTTACTTACAGCTTTATTTTTCATAATTAAATATTAATTTCATAGTAGTTTTCTAAAGATGTGTTGTTTATATTGAAAAAAATATTTATTTTTTAAGATTTAGGATCTTATTAAACACTTATATCTTAATTTTAAGATTTTAATTATGTTATATTAATATATTTAATAAAATTTATAAAATAATTATACTTTAAATTTTATATTTTTATTTTAGTATTTCCACTTCAAGTACGTTTAAAATATTGTTAGAATTAATTATTATAAATAAAATATTATTTAATTTGAAGTTTAGAGTTCTATCATAATTTTTTTTCTTAAAAAATATTTTGAAAGATTAATAAGAGAAAGGTGAATTTAAATTGTAGTTCTCGATTCCACAACAATTAGAAATGTTCTAATAAATAGATTATTTGAGTAGTTCGGAAATTAATTTCCTTGAACAAGACATTGAAATGGAGTCTTTCTTTTTATTAAAAAATGTCATTATCCATTATCTAATATCAACCACAAGTTCGTCGGCTACCCGTTAATTTATTTATTATTTGTTATAAAGTATATGTTATCTACTAATCTTTACGGACAAAACTCATACTCATTGATGATAGATGGTTAAATTTCTTGGACACATAAATTTGAAGTTAAGAAAAAAAATTGCCTCCTATTATTTTATAAACTACATTTTTTTTTTCATACAACGCGCGAGATTATTAAATAAGGAATAATCTTGTAAAAAAAAGCAATAATCTTATAAAAAAAATAAGCAATAATCATGCTATCTATTTTAACTCATTAGATGAATATAAATGCATTCTACTAACATAATTATATCAAAATATTTATATATTATCAACATTTAATAGAATATTTAAAAATAATAAATATAAATACTATAAGAAATAAGACCTAGTTTCTATCTTTGTAAGATATTTAAAAAAGTGGAGATAATTTTAAAATGAATAAAGATTAAAATATTTTAAGTTTTATTTAATATATGCAATAGAATTTTATTTATTAATTTATTTTATAAATATCACCTTATCTCTAAACTTACTTTTTTTATTTTTTTAAATTTTGAAATTGTTTCTCATATTTTCTTTAATAAGAAGATTCATTTTAAAATATAAGAGAGTTTAGAACAATATTACTTTATGAAATTATATTTTAAGTAAGTTTAAAATATGAGTGAATTTATTGAAGTAAAAAATAGAAATGTGTGACGTTTTCAAGACATTTGTAGAAAAAAAGAAGTTGAAAATAAAGTTTTGAAAATAGATGGAGGTGAATAATATATCGATTTTATAATATTTTTTTTAGCAACATGGACTCTCTCATCCGCTAATTATATATATATATATATATATATATATATATATATATATATATATATATATATATATATATATATGATTTATGAAAGATCACATAGGCAACAAAGACGATCTACACGACTGGAGGATTATGTTATGGATAATGATAATAATCCATGTTAATAATAAATTATTCATTTTAAAATTGTGAGCTAGTGACTTTTTTTGAAGAACCTGTAAAAGATCATAATTGGAGAAAAGTCATAAATGTTGAGATTTATGCAATACAAAAGAATGGAATATAGGAGTTGATAGATTTGTTTATGAGACAAAGTGATCATTTTATAGTGAGATTATGACAAAATGATACAAGCATAAACTAGATATTGATAATTTTTAGGTATTTTCTCCTATTGCTATATTAGATTCAATTCATATGAGTTTATCTATTTTAGCTCAAACTATATAGAGTCAAAGTCTATTTTATACGTTGAGTAGTGTCCAAGTTATGTGATTAAATGTAAGGAAGATAAAATCTATAAATTAAAGAAAACATTGTATAATTTGAAGTAGGCACCAAGAATTTATTACAACAAAATTGATTCATACTTTGCGTAAAATGACTTTCAAATATGCCCATTTGAACATGCTTTATATATTAAATTTGTTAACTCCAACAATACTCTTATTGTATATCTTTGTGTTAATAATAATCTTTATTGACTATAATCTAAAAATAGTTGCAAAGTTCAAGGAGACTATGAAAGAAATTTTTTGAAATGACAGATTTGGGTCTAAGTCTTATTTTCTTGGTATTGAAGTCATTGAAAAGGATGATGGAATTTTCATATCTCAAAATAAATATGCTAAATACGTTCTAAAGAAGTTTAATGTGGAGAATTCAAAATTGGCATCCATGTCAAATGAAGAAAAAATGAAATACACAAGAAAAAATAATGACAACAAAGTATAATCAACTTACTACAAGAGTTTGATTGGAATACTTCAGTGCAACAAGGCTAGATATTGTATTTGAAGTATGATTACATAGTAGATTCATGAAGAACCACATATGTGTCATTTGCAAGGAGTTAAAAGAATTATGTGATACATCAAAGGTACTTTTACCAATGGAGTTTTTTATGCTAATAATAGTAAAGTAAAACTTATTAGGTATACAGATAGTGATTAAATATGAGATCTAGAAACAAGGAAAATACACTAATATATGCATTTTATCTTAATAATGGGGCAATATCACGATTTTCAAAGAAACAACTTGTTGTCGCCCTATCAACCATCAAAGCAAAATATATTGCAACAACAATAGTTGTTCAACCCATATTGTAACAACAATTGTTCAACCTAGAGATTGTGGCTAAGAATAATTTTGAAAGTAACACATCATAAGCAAGATACTCTCACATTGATATTTTGGAACAACAAGTTTGAAATTGCATTATGCAAAAAAATTTAGTGTTTCATGGATGGTCCTAAGTATTTTACAAGATATGAGATCTGGTCAAAGAGAATGAAATAGAGATGAAATATTGTCCAATTGAAGAAGAGATTCAAATATTTACAATAAACCATTAAAAATTGAGTTATTTTACAAATTGAAAAAACTGGTTGAGATGATAAAAATTTAATTTTGATTAAGGAAGAAAATAGTAGAAAGTAATCAAATTTTACTAAGTGTAGCATATACCAAATCATTTTATTAGTAATTTAAAGTGTTTAGTAATTTATATATTTTTATAAACTATTAAGTTTAGAGCTACTAGTTTATTATTTTTTACTATATTTATCATTAATACTTTAGTATACTTTATGTTTTTAACTATTATATTTTTTAATATTAAATTAGTTGTTTAAATATTGCAATTTAAATGTATAAATAATAGTGGAGGAATAAAGACAAACGGTTTTAGTTATTTTTAAATACTTTTAGCTTATTCAATCATATTAATTATTCTAATGGTAGTAGTTAATACATTTTTAATTTACTTTTCATAAGTATTTTATCATGGGAAAAAGTTATAAGAAGTCAACATTAATATGGGTTTAAAAACTGGTTAGAAGTCATAACATAGAAAATAAACATAAACACTAATTCAAAACTCAATCAAATTAGAATGAGTCAATTTCAACATTTTGTGACTAACATGTGCATTCTTCATCATTCCTTAAAATTACTATCGATATAAAATGTGAAATTTATATCAAATTAAAGTCATAATTAAAAAGTGACACACACGTCGTTATGAACCAATATAAAATGTGGTATTTTTTAGAGTGTATTTCTCTTGTAAGTTAAAAATTCCTTTTTTTTTTTACAAATCATACCACAATACCAAATATATATTTCATAAAATTTTATCTCAATTAAATAAAGTCTAATATTCCTTAAAAAAATGGATTCGTAAAAATTAAATCAATAAAATGTTTAACAACATAACTTTTAACAAGTAAATAACACAATACCCCACCATTTTTTAAGATTATGGTTTTCAATATTATCATCATCATCATAACTAGAGGGGTTACTATCATAATCATCATTAACATTGTGATGGGTAATTAAAAGCACCACCATGATCCTCACAAGCATGGGTTTTCCCAGGATTGACATTGTTTAAAAAAATTTGGTGAATATTTAAAAATTTGTATAAAGGTTATAAGTAGTTTTGAAAGTAAGCATGGTTTAGTTTTGTGGTTTTCCTATTCCATGATCTTTGGTCCGATAAAACACTGTGAATATGCATTGAGAGTAATCCCACATTGTGTGACCAGCATAGCTTAACTATTTTGTTTGTGTCTGAAGTACTTGACAAAGCGAATGAAGAGATATATATATGTAGATCTTGGGATGGGAATTCATTATTCAAGAGTCTGATTTACTGTTAAAGTTTGGACCTGACCATGTCTAAAGATTCCACTGTGATCATTCTTTTGCCTTATTCGACTTACATGGCTAAATTTGTATAGACAATTTTCATGAGAAAAATTTTGCAAATTTTATGCTTTATTAAACCCAAGTGACAACGCATGCATATAAACATGCACATGTACATTCCATACCCACTCAATGGTCAGACATCACTTATAAAGCGAATCACAACATTACTTCAAACAAAAATAAATCAAATTAATTCATCCTTCATCTTTTATTTAACTTAGAACATAATTCCATATCTCACTTTCTTATATATATATTAAAGTGATTTTATTTTTAATTGATATAAAATTGACCTTACCTCTTTGAGTCTCCAATAATCATCAATCAATTAATGATCATAAGAATCATTTTTTCCTCCTTAATTATGCAATGGTAACTATATGAAGATGTATGAATTCTGAAGTTGGTATTTACATGTATAGATAGATATAGCTAGTATATGGCATGGGGTAACTGAGAGCATCTAAGAAAATATGTAAGGACAATGAGGAATAAACAACGAAAATGATTATTAATTGACCACTATAAAGCCTGCATCGATCTTGAGATTAAAAATACAAAAAGAGAGTACGCTGACAAAAAAAGTTTTGGAATTATTAGACAAAACAAATAATTGAATTGAATGATGGTCTGGAACGAAAAGCCAAGAAAATAATTGACAATAATTGGCATCGATACACGAGTTATGTAATTTTCTCCAAGCTATATGTCCTCATTGCACAAATAGGAGAAACTTGAAAAGTGATGAAAATGATTTAGTTGGTAGGAGACTAATTAAATAAGGTATAATTAGAGGGCGAATGTGAATGGATATATTATATTTGATACGTCTTCATTATGATGATTTTAATCAAATTTACTTGCGTCAACCTCACCTCATACGTTTAATATTGGGCATGTGTGTAGCCACTTGTCTTTCTCTATTTGGTTTTCTTGGCATTCAACAACACAGTACAAGGATGAAGGATTCAAATTCAATGGTTTTAAGAAATTCATCAACTTTGGCAAGTAATGATGGTAAGAGAGGAATGAGAATATTTGTTGTTGATGGATCTTCAAAATGCGCACTTATTTGAAGGGTGAATTTGGAAAAGGTTGAAGTTGTATTTCACGATCAGTGGCATGCGGTTGCGCATGCCTTAGCAATTGGTAATAGATATAAAGAAAAGTCTATATCTCTCAAATCAGATGTTACCAATACAATGTCTTTTTAGCATTTTAAATACTCTCTAAGCTCTTGTCAGATCCTGACATTTTTTCAACGTAGAAAGAAGCCTCAGAAAAAGAAAAGTCTAATTATAAGATTGCTTTAAAAAATAAAAAGAAATCAACACCAAACACAACTTCATTACTTTCACTTCATTCACCCACTTTCGATCCTAAGTTTTTTTTAAATAATCAGTATTTGAAAAAAAAAAGTTTTTATTATTTTTAAATTTAACAGCAACTTTGAAAAAGAATGTTGAAATTGTGGATATAGTTAATTATTTTAATTACCATATGAAGTAAAGGTGAGTAAGACTCGTTCTGTTCAATCTAAATATCCAATGCAATTTCTTAAGATGTGAGTTCGGATTATGTTTTCATTATCAACAAATGTGTGTCTCGGAAATAATATCTTCATTAATAGATTATATCTTGTATGAAATAGTGTTATGTTTATAATAATATTAAAACTTATATTTAAAATATACTTTAATTTAAGTTTTATATTTTAATTCTACTATTCGAGCTGATATATCAGGTTGAAATGTTGATATTAATAACAAAATATCTTATCTTTTAAAAAGTAATAAGAGTTTAAAATTAATGAAAAAAAAATTATAATTACCTAACATATTTTAATAAATATGTAGATCAATTAAGCATATAAATATATATTTCATGTTAAGTTACCCTTATCAATAATTTGAATAGTTAATTTACTAAACATTTCTAATTTGATAAGCTTAGATACGATTTTTTGGTAAAAAATTTCAACTAAATATTCTTTTTAGACTTTGAAATAGTTTTGCTAAACAGAACCTATATTTCTTAAAATATAAATGTCTTATATAACTGTAATCAAACAGTTTTTGCTTATACACTATATATATCAAATATTATAACCAAACAATAAATAACTTTTACTTTTAATAGAATCTATAAAATAAATAAATTATCATTTAAACATAACATTATTTTAAACAACTAAAAAAATGGAGCAAATGCCAACTATTAAATCATATATATATATATATATATATATATATATATATATATATGTTTATGCACATATAGACACCCCAAATAAAAAGTTTTAAACATTTTACCCTCTTTAATAATTCCTTCTAAACACATATTTAATTTACTAATTTAAATTATGAATTGTGCTATATTGATTTTATCTTAACTGCAATCCTCACTAAATTTGAATTATATAAATTATTCTCGTACATTTAATTACAATAATAGGTAATCCCTAACTAAATATATTATATGTAGGAGAAATAAATAAATTATATTCAATAAATATTTTTAATATATAAAATATATTTGGATATAAAATGAAAACTTCAAGTTGTGAAGTAAAATTATTTTAAACTATTAATAAATTCCGTTTTTAAAATTATTAAAACAATTTATTTACAAATATAGATAAAAAAGATAATAGATAAGGGTTCGAGTGTAAAATATATATCAATTTTTCTATAAACACTTTTAGTAGAAAAATAATAATAAATTTATATAAATTTAAATTAGTTTGTAGATAAGCTAATTTATCTTATTTTTTTTAAAAAAAAAAATACTTTAACCTTGTATGAGTTAATTTTAATTTATAAGAACAAATTCTTATATTATAGAAACGATTGTCTAAACTATTCTTATGTCAACATTATTTAAAAAAATTGTCTAAACAATTAAATTTTTATGCGCATATTAACATGTTCAAATTTATTAGACGGTACTCTTAACACTACAAGAAAATAATTAAATAAAAACTAATGATAGAGATAAAATATAATTAGTTACTATATTAATTAAATTAAATACGGTTTTAGAGACTAAAAAAATTATTGGTATCTAAATTAGTTTATATTATTAATAAATAGTTTCTAAATTGGTATTTAATTAGCTATTAAGGTTTCAACTACCAACTTTATTATAAATTGGTATCAAACTTGTAATATCATTTTAGCACACTCAAAAGGCAACTACATTCAAATTCAAACACTCATTCTTTGTTTACACCTAATATCACATTTCAAAGGCACAATACAATTAAGTATTGAGGTAGTTAATTCCATATGCTTAATAAAGTTCCATATATATGTTAAATTCATCGTATATAACTTTTTTAGATGAAGATGTAGTGCTTATGTCACTTGCATATCATTTTTCAGAAGAAGATAAATTAACATAAGTTATTCGTTGCTTAAACTGTTAACCTTAAGAGATAGAGCCTTAATTCAAATGTTTGAGCAATATATCTTTGGAGAAAAAGAGAAAATTAATTTGACCCCTTCCTCACTTCAATGCTCAGATTCTTAGATAATTAATGTAGTCTCTAATTAGCTTGAGCACCCAAACAAATGTTTAAACATATAAACTTTCAAGGTGAATTAACTCGACATATAAACAAATGTTTAAACATATATATAGAGAAAGGATATGAGAGGAAAAAAAATATATAAATTTTGTAATTAGTTAGTAGTTAATGAATTAATGAATTTTTAATAACAATTTGTTATGTAGGTTAAAAGCCTTGATCCGCAAAATCATGAAGCAAAGGTATTAAAATGATAGGTCAAAGAGATGAAATCCGTAAGATTTAGGTAGCGTAGTTAAAGGAAATAATGAAGGGGTTAATTGAATAAGGAAAATAAAAGAATAGAGAAGTGAGAAAGTAAGTGTTAAACATAAGATGTATTTAGAATGAGTGGGCATTGGGAAGAGACATAATTGGACAAGGATGGTTTTAATGGGACAAAAGACACAGCATAAAACGTAGTACTTTGTGTTGAGCTTCTTCATTTGCGCATAAAAGCAGACATGCATATGAAGAAGTTGAATAAATTAGTGTATTGCTTGGTGCGAAGAAATAAAATCTTGGGGATGGTGGAGAAAAAGTAAAGTTGGTGACCAGAGATAACTGTTTTTAACTGAAAAAGTGCAAACACTGCCCCTCGATTCACGAGGGTTAAGATGAGTCGAAATATACAATACATCACACCAATATTTTCCTACTTTATATATCATTATTATTATATTAATGGTCTGTCTATATTATCTGCACAAATATGCTAGCATTGATAGTACGGATTTTTGCCTTCTGTCTGTGATTCTCATATATCACTTCTACTGCCAGAGGTTGTTATCTTTGTGCACTCCAAAACAAACCTCACTCTGCCCTCCTCTGCTATCCTCTCTCTCCCTCTGGATCCCATCAACATACTATATACTATAACATTTTGGGACCACGTGACTTCCATATTTACCCTTTCTTTTACCCACTCCCTAATATCTCTCACAATCATCTCAAATCAAATCTTCAACAAAACCTCTTGCTCTTATCAACACTATGTGTGTGTGTGTGGAAGAAAGAATGAAAGAAAGATATTTGTGGTTTATGAAAGGTGAAAATGGTAAAGATGCAGAGGAAAGAAACAAAGAAGTTATGAGCAAAGTGTGGGGCTGGGCAGGCCTGGCCTGAGTTGATGCAACGAAGGGCTTTATGCCGCAAAAGGACAAAGTGGAGTCTAAAAATTAAATGATTGAATTGAATGAATAATATTGTACACTTTATATAAAACTCACCATGTCAATGAATTACTATCATCCATCAGGACTTCTCCATTTCCAATGCTCAATCAGGCCCCCCCAACACCACAATCTTCAACCTTTTAAATTAACTGCACTCTCTTCACTTCAAACCCACCTTAATTACTTTTTATTCAATTTTATCATATTATTAACACAACATTTAATGAAAAGATTATAATTTAAGATCCACTTCACTATCATTCAACGACCTAAAATTGTATACAATCTGTAACGCCTGAATTAATTACTACAACTATCATATTAGTGAAATAAACACTACCTATAATATAGGTATATTATAATTGTATCACTTATAAGTTTATAAGTACAACACTATAAGGAATCACCTGTTTTCAAAACATTTTACATCACCCATCTCTAATAAAATAAAATAAATAAATCATCTCGAAACTTCTTTACTTCTTCAATCATTTGTATTAATATATGCTTTTATATTAACTACAATTAGCACAACACATAAATAAGGGTGAACTATTCGAAACAAAACATAATATTATAATATAACATCAGTCTTATAGATATGGATGCAAATAACTCACACTTAGTCAAAAATTACTATTATGAGATATCCAAAAAAACTCTAAAATTCATTTTTTTTTTCTAAAATTCATGACAAACAAGTTTCATATTTTCATATTTTAAACCGTCAATATCTCCTTTTAACCAACCCATCAAGAAAAGAAGAATAAAATAGATATCATCGAATAAATTTACCAAAACTAAATTTTCTTCACTTCCTTATCACCTATTTCAATCTGGTAGAAAAGTCAAAGTGAAAAAAAGAAAACTTCAATTACTTTGAGAGAATAGAGAATTTTTTTTTTTTGTAAATTGAAGATTTTAAAATGAAGAAATGAAACTTTTTAGTAAAAAAATTATTTTATTCTTGTAGATGGTATAAATCGTATTAGAAATAAAAATATACAATAAATTTTTATTTTAATAAAACAATATTTTTTTAGGTGAACAAGAGTTTGTTGAAGTATTTTTCCTTAATAGATTATAATATTATTAGTAGATAAATTTAAGAATTTATTTTTTATTTTAAGTTTTTGAAAGATATATAAAATCTATCAATCATCTCTATAAATTGGAATAGTTATACAAAATAAAAGTCTTTTAAGGTCCTATTATTCAAGAAAAAATTATTCGTTTTAGTAAGTTTTCTCAACTTCTAATATCTTTCAACCTGTCATTTTCATTTTCATTTCTAGAATGAGTTTCAATATTAAAAAATATCAATAATTAAAAGTAATATTTTATCATAATATAAATTTAGATCATAAACTTAAAATATACTTTATGTGTAAAAAAAATATTTATTATTCCCAATTTTAATTACATCTTATTTATAAACTCAAAATATTTATTTAATATAAATTTTAGTTTTATAAAATCAGCTTATATCCTATATAATATACATGCTAAATAGTAGCTAAATACATTGGAGAGTAAACTCTCACTCTTCCTGATTTTTCAAGTATACTAATTTAATATTCATTATGTTCTCTGGTTTTATGCATTACACTAGTCTTTCAAGTAGTAAAAAAATTATTTTCTTGTCAAACTACTCATCTTAAAATTGGCTTTTATATTTTTAGTAACTTGTTGCTAACTCAGATTTTTGTTTTTTCAATATGATTACTTATATTGAAGTAA
>Ga0123342_1007384_pt1 | contig 14540 bp, 6 predicted proteins | sample Turbeawhitnodule_FD_89960 | JGI IMG/M metagenome (GOLD analysis project Ga0123342, IMG submission 89960) | Root nodule microbial communities of legume samples collected from Mexico - Turtle bean Mexico white nodule | ecosystem: Host-associated > Plants > Roots > Nodule | place: Mexico: Nepantla...
TTAGATTGTAATTTGGGGGAGAGAAACTCCCTATATATTTCCTATACATGAAGTGATGTAATATACACATAAGAGAATAAGAAACATCTCTTATTCTTACCATTTTTTATCATTTTCTTATATATTGTTGGAAATCCCACATCGACTAGAGATAAGGACATTTCATAATATATAAATGGGTGCAAACCTCACCCATATGAGCCGGTTTTATGGGGTTGAGTTAGGCTTAAAGTCCACTTTGTAACATGGTATCAGAGCCATTTCGAGCCTATCCTAGCGAGTATTTGTTGGGTTTATCAGTCTACCCGTTATCGGGCCGTTACCGGACCACCCATAACATATATCTCCACGCACGAGTTGGTAGCCTCGGCGTGAGGGGGTGTGTTGGAAATCCCACATCGACTAAAGATAAGGACATTTCATAATATATAAATGGGTGCAAACCTCACCCATATGAGCCGGTTTTATGGGGTTGAGTTAGGCTTAAAGTCCACTTCGTAACAGAAAATATATATGTATATTATTTTTATTTTTTCACTAAAAAAATAACAATATGAAGAAATTGAGCCTTAAAGAAGAGATTACAGATTTAAATTTGAGTCAAAAGTCTTATCATAAAAATAGCAAAAAAAATTATATATAAAAAAATCACAAACCTTTTATCTTTATTGAACCAAGTGGTGTTCAAGTTTTGAAGAATCCAAAACCCTTTGAAGGATGTTGAAGGTTGTGCTTGTTGTTGCTGAGTTGTCTTAGATAGGATCTGGGGTAGATTGAATATTGTAATCCACTCTTGATTGAATCTAAAGTATAGGCATTCTCAATCTTTTTAAAAAAGAAAAGTGTTTTTCAAACTAAGTGAAAAACAACCGATTGTTTTGTCGAAACAACCGATTGTTTTATACTTAGGTGTTTTTAGAAAATGTTGAAAACTGTTTTTCAAAATGGTTGAGCTGTCAAAACCAAAACAACCGATTGATTCGTGGAAACAACCGATTATTTGTTTTGGTACCATAACAGAAAAACTGTTTTGTGCTTTGACTGAGCATTAAATGATTTTCTAACTGTTTACGCTCCAGTTTTTAATGTTTTGACCAATCTTTAAATGCAATGAATAGTTTGTTAAGATTTGATAACAAACAACTTTGTTTTAAATACAGTAAAACATATTTGGGTTTTACAACAAGAACACAAGTTTTGAGATTTTGAAAAGTTGAGATTGCTTAGAGATTGAGTTTGATCAAAGAATGTGAGATAGGATTTTCTCTTGTATTGATTTCAGATTTGCTTCTGTAACAAGTGTAATCCTTGTATCTGTTGAAAGAAACCTTTGTATGTTTGCTGAGAAGTGTTGTGTTCTTGAGGGGATCAAGATCAGCATTCTTAATGTTGGTGTGTTGACCAAGAGAAGTGTGTATCTTGAGGGGATCAAGGTCACTTTCTTGGTTGTGTTGTAAGTGATCTAGGTTTGATTGCTTAGTGGAATTCCTCAGTGATTTCTGAGAAGACCAGATGTAGCTTTGGGTTTAGAGTGAATCAGTATAAACATCTGTGTGCATTCTCTCTACCCTTAATCTCTTTAAATGCAGTTTTAATATTTGCAAACTGGTATAAACAATCGATTGTTTCTGCGAAACAACCGATTGTTTTTCTGGTGCTGTTGTTTTTGCTTTGTGTTTTGACAAACTGAATTTCTTATCATTTGTTTCTTGAAGTAATTTCATTTTTGCCTTAAAAAATTGCAAAAATCCTCTTTAAACAATTCACCCCCTCTAGTTTAAAGTTATCCTTTCTAACAACCTTAACATTTTAATTCATAAAAAATATTTTAATTTCTCTTATAAATTTGCCTAAATCTATTTAATAACTCACAAGTACTCAACATAATAAAAATATAAATTTGTTTACTTAATAACATGGTTTTAGATGGATGCTGCTAGCACCCAAAGACATTGGTTAGCTGTGCATGGGGCTTTGTTTTGCAGGTGCGTGCGTGGTGAAAACTAGCAATGGGGTGCAGCAGAAGCAATGTCTATGGTTGCCAGTGGTTGGGTCTGTTGGGTTAGCATGTGTTACAGTATAAGATACATTTGGACTGGTTTTTGGTGCCTAATTTATAGGTCTTCTCTCCCTTTGGTTTGTATCTTTAACTCTTTTATCGTTTTATGTTTTAGTTTATTTATATATAAGGTTGGAACACTCCTAAAGTGTCTCATTTAATTCATTATTCATTGCTGATAAAAAAAATTGTTAAAGATTTCCATTCAAGTCTCAAATCAAATTTGAAATGCACCATCATTTCATCATTTCTTATCCTAATAATTTCTTTGTACTAAAAGTAGATGAAAACAAAAAAAACACCATGACATGAATTTTTTTTAATGAAGAAATTGACTTTTAACGAGAAAACCAACCAAGAGCATTATTTGATTGGGAAAACTTACTCACATGCCCTTAAACTTTTATGGATTATTAAATCCTCACTCAATTATTGTTATAAGAAACAAATCCAAGTCCTACACAAAGTTAAAATAAAAATCCAATACATTACTAATGCTCCTAATGGGTGCATTATATAAGTTAATTTTTTTCTAATATTTATTTTATTTTTATTAATTCTGTTTCACAAATTTTGTGACAGATTAGGTTTCAATTCATTTTTTTTTACTGTCTTATTTTCAATTGTCAAAATGTACTGTTAACATTTTCTCAAAGTAAACAACACAATTTTTTACTATTAATTAAAATTTATTGAAAAAATTATGAATTCTATTTTTTATTTATTTAAAGAGTCTTATTTTATTTTGTTGAATTAAATAAATTTCAATTAAACAATACAGTGTTAGAAAAAGAAGTGTGTTAAAAAATTTATTGATAATATTCTTCCACGAAAAATAAGTCAACAGGTTACGTTTTGAACTGTTTTAAAGAAAATCAAAGCTATAATTTACTAAATACTTATTCTAAAGGACAAGAATTATACATTAGACAAAGTTGGTTAAATATACCCATTTTGTTTGTTATTTTAAGTGGATCTTAAAATAATCGAAATTATAACCTCCCAATTATAAAGAATTATGAAGGAATTTTGTTATACAAATAATTTTAATATAATTTTTTTTAAAGTCTTTATAACAGTTCAAGTTTTTAAAATATGGCAGTTTCTTCCTGCACCCCTACATTTTTCTTCCTGTACCCCCACAATTTTGTAAATTCCGAAACTGGCCTCCACAATTTTGGGATTTGGGAGTGTGCTACGGATTCATCATTCCGGAAGTGAATCATGGTGCATTCCAGATGAGGGGGCGTTTCGGAAGCAAATTTTGCATAAATTATTGATTTTCGGATAACCTAATTTCTATTACGGATTGGTGGATCCGGAATGATTTTTTTTTATTATGGATTTCTGAATCCGGAATGCATATTTTGAATTATGGATTGGCGGATCTGGAATGGTTTTTTCAATTATGAATGTTTTGCATTTTTTTATTTTGAATTGACACTATTATTCATATATTACCGGAAGCATCAATCTGGGAGATTACCGGATGCACCAATCTGAAAATTTACCGGAAACGTCAATCCGAAAATTTACCGAATTTTATAATCCGGAATAAAAATAAATAAATATACAGTTTATAGAGGGATAGTTTTGTCTTTGCGCAACCTTGCGAGGGTGCCGGAAGAAACTGCCTTAAAATATAAAGAAATGGTGATCATGGAAACACGTGTCTTGCATACTGTTTGAAACAAAGAATGAGATGTACAAAAAAACACTAATTACCTTTTTTCACCATTCCTACGCCTTTCTATCTATTTATTTTGAAAAAATCAATATATATATATATATTATTTTATTTTTATTTTTTTTTTATTTTTTTTATTTTTTTAATAATACTCTTATATTAAAAAGTGTGATATTTTATTTTTATTTTTAGGTGGTGACTAGTAATTGATGTTCTTGATGTAAGTTTGTTTTATTTGATGGTTATGTTTTTCCTTTATTTATTTTTTCATTTTTGCTGAAAGTCACACAATTCAGACAAATAAATTATCAAAAGATATAAAAATAGAGTATAGAACTTACAAAATATTATTTTTCTATTAGAAAAACATTTTCATATATGATATTTAGATATTAAAATCTCGTGCAGAAAAATCATAAGGTTTGATTGAGTAGAGTTGTAATTTTTTATTTTATTTTTTATCTGGAGTTGTAACATGACAGTAATAATAGATGATAACATGTGAGTTGAGAGAGTGAACCTGATATTTTCACAAATGTCCAGCAATTCTTTTCTCCGCACTCCTACATTTTTCTTCCTACACCCTTACATTCTTTAAAATATCCAAATTATCCTCAACAATATTTTGTGATTTTGGAATAGGGATATTCTGTAAACAAAAAGTATTTTCAAAATAGGAAATCTGAAAGACAACAACTATTTCAGAATATCCTTTATGAAACATATTTTTTAACATTATGGAATGATAAATTCAAAATTCATGTGTTTTGAAAAGTAAGTTCGAGAAATATTTTAGAAAGTATGTTTTGAAAACATTGTGAGAAGAGTAATCAGAAGTCATTTTTAAAGGGAGTAGAACAGTATTTTTCAAAAATAATGGAATGGAGAATTTTTTTTTATTGAAATACAAAAAGAAACATCCTTAATGCAATAGTGAGTGCTGTAGGCCAACAACATTATATGGCATCATAGAATTCAGTAATACAATTTTAACAATGCTTGTAGAAAAATAAATTTGGAGGTTTGGTTATAATTTATATTATAAATGAAGAAATAGAAGATATCAGTAAACAAATGTAGATGGAATGGAAATTGACATGTAAAGAATTAAATAATTACCTATTAAATTATTGTGCTAATTCCACAGAGAAAATTATGAGAATTCAGAATGCATAACCAGAACTTGGTGCATGAAATGTTGAATAATTAGAATAAGTATGACATCCCAACAGAGAAAAATGAAAAATGTGTGATATGAGTTGAGACAATCAAGCTGAATCAATTTATTTATTTTATTTTTAAATTAATATTAAACAATCAACCCACTCAATTTTGTGCAGAAAGCAAGCATTGAGATGAATAGCTTCTTAAAAGTGAGACTTCCAACAGTTATTTAATATTTAAATACTCAAACTATAAATCAAATACCTATTATTATTTATTTTCATTTTACAACTTATCTTTTTTTTCCTTACACTTTCTCTTTTATCAATAACTTCAAAAAATCAAACAAGCCTAAAAAAATACTTTCTTTTTCCAAATTTCGAGATCAGGACACTAATAGGCTTTAAAACACAGTTTTTATTCCTATTAATAAAACCGATAACACAGTTTTAATCTTGTGTGCATTCAAAGTAAAATATCTAGAACCAAACAAAACACTTTAATTTTGGTCCAACAGCATGTGCTATTCCTTCACATGCATCCCACAATTTTACTTCACATGCATCCCACAATTTTACACTACACCTCCATACCTTCTTCTCTCACCTCCATAAATTTTTAAATTTCTAAAAGTACCCCTTTATAACATTCTTATTACATAATCAAAAGTTATTTTTTAAATTTGTAACTTGATTACATAATCCAAAAGTTATTTTTTAAATTTATAATTAGCTACCGAATTACGTAATCCAGAAACCATTTTTCATGATTATTCTCCGAATTACATAATCCAAAAGTCTTATTTAACTTTCAGATTATCCGAAAATGGATAATCCAGAAATCTTAACTATATGGAAATAACACAAGAAGGACAAAAATATATTTTCATGTTATGACATAAGAAGATATAAATATATTTTCATGTTGTGACAGAAGAAGATATGGAAGTACAGGAAAAAACAGTCACAATTTTATTATGGTATGAATTTTTGTTAAAGAAAAAAAAATGTACCACCTTTGGGGTAGGTGGCTGAACTTATTTTCTTAAGGAATTTATATATATATGAATTGCGAAATAAAAGGTTTTTCTTACTATAAAGTTGACTTATTTTCACTTTGTTTGAACCCATTTACGTTTCATGTGAACTGAAATAAATGACTGATTAGTTAAAGAAATTTTATCAAGTATACTGCAACAGCATTGGAACGTGAAGCTAATAAACAAAAAAGGCAAAATTCATTTGCAACACAAACTTCCTTCCTAATATCCATTTTCAATGGCTTTCAAAGTTCAAGGGCAGCAAACTAATCATATCAATCAATTTCGGCTTCCTCGCTTCTCCTTCGGATCAAGGTCCCTGAAACCAAACTTCAGAACTTAGTATGAAAGAAAGGATACAGTATTATAAGACAAAACATTGAGCACAACTCCTACCTCTGAATGTGGTCAAGAATCAAAAGTCTAGGTCCAGGGGGAATCCTCACATCTCTGAGAGCACTGAAAGACATTAAGAGAAACAAAGGACTCATGCTCCAATACATGCCATAAACAAAATATATGAAGAAAAGATAAACGCCTAACACAGAAATTGAACTTCCTTACCTGTCTGTGAGTAAAGGCAAAGTATTGTCGGTTAACAAGCCTTTCTTAAAATTCTTCTCGTAACTCAGAAGGCCAAGATTGTTCAACATGTGTCTTGTTTTAGCATAGTGAACGTCTTCAACCGGTGGTTGGGAAAACTTTTGTCCTACCTGCAAAATTAATGAATAGTTGAAAATGTTATTTATGGGACACCAAATTATAATCCTGCATCACACAAAAATCCATAGATCCAGCAAGGGCACCTCACTCGGACATAAAGTCAAGTATTTGTTTAGAAATGATACAAATAAACAAGACAGTTTCCTTCTTGCCTACCTGGAAAAGTCCACCTTGAACAAGTGCAAAGAAAAGTCCAGAAGTGACTGCATTTGCAGCTTGGTTTGGTCCTCCCATGCCACTTACCAATGAAAACATGGCCCCCGAGCCAAAAGCTGCCGCCATGCTGCAATAAATAATTTGATGAATTCTCAAAAGTTAAGTAATTGCCATATAAGAAAGCCGTTGGTTGTAATAAGGAAATATCAAACCAAGATACTGAGCTGAAAACTACTAAAAAATGAACAAAAGCTTTCATTGGGTATAAAAATACAGTCACATATGAACCGTAATAAGCATTATGAGAGGCAATTCATTTTTCCCTGACAAGAAGACCTTAAAAGATAAGTTTTTACCCTTCAACGACTTTCAACCCAGATGTGAAATTTCATATTGAGGCCAAATTTTAAAATTAGAATATGTTTTGATGGCTCTGAATTCACCTTCATTTGAGCAACATGGCGAGTTGACAGCTTTAAACTAACAGCTAGAATATCCAGAAAATATCTCATAAGTCTATTTAATTTACACTTGGTAAGGGTTAGGAGTCTTATTCTATTAGTGCTTTTGGGCATGTACTTCCCTCATTCTCCCAGTAAATTCAGGGTTAGGAGTCTTATTCTATTAGTGGTTTTGGGCGTGTACTTGTAAAGTATTACTAATTGTCCTCAGAATTTAGTATAAACAGACCACTGATTACTTCACATCATATCAGTCATATTCAGAGTTTCTGTCCAGATTTATCTCCATCAAGTTATGCAATTTTTGTTTAGCTTACACAAAGTAACGGTTTGTTTAGTTGGGAGAGAATATGAAAAAAAAAATCAAAATATAGAGGGACCTACTATACTATTTATCTTCTTTTTCTATTCATCTCTTTATCTCTATATTTCTTAATTTTCTATAAAAGTAATCAAATTACACAACTTTTAAAACACTTCTCTTCATTTCTCAAATATGTCTACTCTACCAAACATATAAATATTTAATTTTATTTCTTACTTATTTCTCTTTTCTCAACCTATTTCTTCTCTATTTCCGTCATAACTATTTTTCCCTCAAAACCAAACAGAACATAAAAGAAGTATAGACCCATTCTGAAATAAAAATATTTTTACAAGAAAGATCACAGCTCAAGAGGAAGAAGACAAAAATATATTAATTACTTAAATAAAACCTTTTCATAATTTTTGTTCTATTTTTAAAATTTTAAAATGTTCTATTTATCCTACAGGAAGTAATGTAATTATAGATTCTGTACATAACGCATAATGTAACACGTAAGATCACAGTAGAAAAGGAAAACTACATAAATAATCATACTTCATTGCATAAAACCTTTTATTCTACTATTTCTTTTACTTCTCTTAAATTTTCAAAAAATATATGAAGAAATAATTATCTTCTTCGTTACCAGTAATAACTCTTATGGGGATTTAAAAAAATATATGAGCAACACAAATATAAGAATAGTAGGAGTAACAGAAATATACGAATGACAAAATGGATGTGTGACAACAAAAGATATGATATGATGCCAAATGATTATTGATATGGGAACCAATTGAGGAAAAAAATTACAAAAGTCAGTAAAAAGGTTTTAGACATGTACAAAGGAGACCACTAGTGTTGACAGCATATTGCATGATTTTTAGTATTGTGAAAAAGGAGAAAGGGAAACAAAGAAGACAATCACAGGAAGTTGTTTAAAGGGATTTCATGGTGAATAGTTACATTCTTGCCATTGTTTATTGCTGTTGTATTACTAAAACCGAGAATTCATGAATCCAGCAACATATAAACTTCAAAACACATTACGAATAGAAAGAAAATATCCATATCAAACTTATTCCAGTGAAGTACTCGACACTAATCCAAAGAAATGAAGAGTACAAGCCTCCACGAATAGCTGGAACTGGTAATGTCAATTTCCTTCTATCTTTAAAACAACAAAATTACGCACAATAACAGTATGATCAAAGTAAGATTTTATGGAGGGGGGGCAGCTAATAACTTCGAATTACTATCCATTTTCAACAGCACTTCAACAACATCTACATTAGTATAATAATCCATGAATAAAAGACCATATGCTGTAATATAATCCTTTGGTCCAGGAATTGTGAGTCCAGATTCTTTGGTATTATCCCTATCTTGTGCCTTCAAATTACATTGATGTAGTTGATTTTGATATATGAAAAAAATAAATATATTTTAAAATATTAAAATCAATGTAACTTCGAGACAGTGTAGAGGGAGAGTACCAAAATAAACCAGTGGATTGCACAGATCAATTATATTACATGAAAATAGTAGAGCTTGAATTTAGGATAAAAAACGGGTAAGAACATCACTCACAAAACAGGACCCAGGATACAAAGACAACAAACATAAAGCTCACCTGGACTGGACATCTTCCTTGCCCCTCAACCTTTTCAAGACACAGGAAATTCCAGCATTCACTCCCGTCATCACAGCAAAATTCCGAGCCTGAACAAAAGGACCACCAGCCAGAGCCTAAAAAAAAAATTAAATAAAACAAAAAATTACACTAAAAAAATGAAAAACCATAACCCTAAAATATTTTCTACCGAAGAATATCAATTAAAATTAGCCTAATAGGTATTATAACAACAATAATAGTAATAACAATAATAGAGAGAGGAAGTGAAGAGAAGAAAAGAAAACCTGAGCTTGTTTAAGAGAGGCCATGGCCTGAGGGTTGAGAGAGGCGTTGGGCGGAGGGGTGGGAAAGGCGGAGGGGGCATCGGCAGTGATGGTTCCCATGAAGGCGCCGATGGCGGCACCCTGGGCGGCGCTGGTGGTGGTGACGACGGCGGCCTCGACGGCGAGAGACTGCTTGGAGAGCCAGAGTTTGAAGCCAGTTTCCAACTCCTTGAAACGCGCTTGGAATTGATGCAAGGGATTCTGAGTCTCAGATGCCACCATAATTCCTTGCTTTCCTTGCTCCATTCAAGGATATGCACGACTATTTCGTTTTGATTTTGATAACGTTTGTCTTATATTCCATCACCATCTTCTCACCCCTTTTATACTACACATCAAAATCACCACTATGCTTCTCTCTGCGAACCCTTTTCTACCCTCTCACTAATCAATTTCTTAATATTTTTTTTATTTTAATTACTCTACTTCTTCTTTTCGTTTCTGAATAAATATATTACAAATAATCACACTAAATTACAATTTCTCTTCCTTAACATCTAAATTACTATATGTTTAAACTAAAATGTAAAATTCCTAAACTAGCAATTATTCCTAAAATGTAAAATAATCATACACATAATTTTTTTATTACTTACTGTAATACAAATATCATAGTTCCACGTGAATGAAACTGAAGCACCGACCAAATTGTTTATTTATTAAATTCAATTCTTAGAAGTCGCGATATTATATTAGAATAACTTAGATTTCGGCTTAAAACGTTTTTATTCTTAAAATAATTTACAGAAAATAGTACTGAAAAGTCGCACAATTGGTTTGGTTCACAAAATTTACGTTAAAAAAAAATTATGTTACCGTCCATACTTTTTACAATTACTTAATTTTCAATTTAAATAAATTATAGAGAAGGAAATAAGCCAGATTTACTCTAAATATTTTATTTTATTTAGGTTATCATATGCGTGGTCTAATTGGGTTATTCTAATACAATTGAAATTTCACACACAAAAAAAAAATGATAACGAAGAGAGCCTTTCACTTCTTTATTAAATTGGATTAAATGATTTTTTTTCTTATAAATTTGTTAAATTTGTTGAATTTACTTTAGATCTTGTCTATGTAGCACGGATACGGACACAAAACGGATACGAACACGAAACGGATACGAACACGAATATACATATAATGGATACGAGGACACGGATCTATATATTATAGAATTTTAAATTATATAAATTAAAAATAAATATTTATGTGCAAAAGTATGTTTCAGATTCTTTTGGGAGCATGAAGATATTTTTCATGACTGGTTCAAAAGAATTTGTTCCTTATTTTTATAATCATAATAAAAATTTATACAATAAATTTGAGTTTTTAAAAAATTATTGTATTTATACATTTTAAAATTGTGTTAAAACCGTGTTAGAATTCTAAAAAATCCAACAAATATTTTTTTGAATTGAACACTTCACTCCATCGATAAGTGTCCTACGAATGTTGACACCGATACGTGTGTCCGACACAAATACGCTCATTTAAGAGAAGTGTCTGAACGTGATACATGTTTTATTTATGTTTTTTTCTCTATTATTAGTATTTCTTAAGTTGGGTGGTGCCTAAAGTGGTATATTGATAATTAAGTATGACTATGATATATATTTATATTTTTATTTAAATAAGCTTTTCACTATCAATACATTTATAGTTGTTTTTTACTCCTCAGCAATTTCTTTTTTCATTTTAGTTTTTTTTCTAAAAAAATGCTTTTTATTTTAATTATTACAGTTTATTGATATTTTTAAGTGATGATATTAACATGCGTATTTATATTAATTGTTTACTCACACTCACATGCGTATTTATTTTAAATTATTTTAGTTAAAAGAAAATAATTGAGCAATGGGAGGGAACGAATGGTGTATTCCTACTATTAAAATTAAAATTTTTATTTCTTTAAACCGTGTTATATATTCAACCATTAAATCTAAAGATGGCTAAGTTTAGGTTTTTTTTTTATTTTTCGACTTCTTTTTATTTTGCAGTCAATTAAAAAGGACATGAAAAATATAGTATACAGACACGGGAAAAACAACACTTTTATCACATTGATTAAAAAATTTCTTATAAATAAAATAATTTTTCAATTAATATATATATATATGTCAAATCTTCTCTCATCCCTAAATATTCACTTGACCACTCGTAACAACAAAAAAGTAAAAAAAATAAATATATAATGGATCAAAATAAATAAAAAATGATATAAACAACAAAAACAATTACAATTTGATTGAGGGTGAAAAGTTTATTTAGAAAAAAAAAATATTATTAGGTTAAGATTATTTGGTCATAAATGATAGGAATAATTTGTTATTATTGAAACAATTTTTAAAGATATATCACGGTTATTTAAAGAGATGATGAATGATATTTTGGGCAGCAAGCTACGAAACTTGAAATCCAAGTTTTCGAGGATAACCACACTTGGTTTTCGAGGATAACCACACTTGGTTTTCGAGGATAATCACACTTGGACTGTTACTCTTACTATTCTCCCTCATGGTAAAAAGGTAATTCCTTGTCAATGAATTTTTCGAATTAAGGATAATTTTTGTGTCTTTATAGAACGATACAAAACCAACTTAGTTATTATGGACAATAACCAAATTCAAGGACAATATTATCATTAAACATGTGTTCCCATTGCAGAAAAAAAATGGTAACTGTCCGCACTTCTCTATGTGGTTGTTGCAAAAGATTGAGATACTTATCAATGGGATGTTCATAATACTTTTTTTAATGGAAATTTTGAGGAGGAATTTAGTTTGTCTACTAGTTTTCTTTTCTTACATCTACATGTAAATTACCTTTTTTTCTTGTGTTTTAAATAATTACTATAAAAATTGGTTTTTCATATTTGAAGACTCTCTCCTTACTTTCAGGTTTTACCAATTCAAAGTTGATTATACATTGTTCATAAAGTTCACGATTTTGTTGTTATTTTTATCTATGTTCATGATATTTTTTTTTTGGGTGGCAATAACACTTCTGCTTATGATCGAGTTAAATGTTTTAATTATGAGACATGGTTAAGTGATCCTGCCCATATTAAGCTTAATGCTCAAGTGGTTTGGCCGATAGTGGGTCAAGAAATATTGAATGGTGACATAGGGGAGAGTTCCTTCTTGAATAAAAGAGATTCCTATGGCCCCAACAAATAAATATATAATGGATCAAAATAAAAAATGATATTAACAACAACAAAATTACAATTTGATTGAGGGTGAAAGTTTATTTAGACAAAAAATATTATTAGGTTAAGATTATTTGGTCATAAATGATAGGAATAATTTGTTATTATTGAAACAATTTTTAAAGATATATAACGGTTATTTAAAGAGATGATGAATGATATTTTGGGCAGCAAGCTACGAAACTTGAAATCCAAGTTTTCGAGGATAACCACACTTGGACTGTTACTCTTCTCCCTCATGGTAAAAAGGTAATTCCTTGTCAATGAACTTTTCGAATTAAGGATCATTTTTATGTCTTTATAGAACGATACAAAACCAACTTAGTTATTATGGACAATAACCAAATTCAAGGACAATATTATCATTAAACATGTGTTCCCATTGCAGAAAAAAAATGGTAATTGTCTACACTTCTCTATGTGGTTGTTGCAAAAGATTGAGATACTTATCAATTGGATGTCCATAATACTTTTTTTAATGTAAATTTTGAGAGGAATGTAGTTTGTCTACTAGTTTTATTTTCTTATATCTACATGTAAATTACTTTTTTTCGTGTGTTTTAAATAATTACTATAAAAATTGGTTTTTCATATTTGAAGACTCTCTCCTTGTTGTTTTTTTGGTGGCACTTCTGCTTATGATCGAGTTAAATGTTTCAATTATGAGACATGGTTAAGTGATCCTACCCACATTAAGCTTAATGCTCAAGTGGTTTGGCCAGTAGTGGGTCAAGAAATATTGAATGGTGACATAGGGGAGAGTTCCTTATTGAATAAAAGAGATTCCTATGGCCCCAACGAATAAAGTAAACAGCAAAACAAGCATATAAAATTGCATAATATTGTTAGATTCATTAGGATATAAACAAACATATTTGTCTAAGTAACTACTATGAAAGCTGAATCCCTTTCATTCAATTCATTAGGTTGGAGTCCTTACTTTACTTAAAGCATGAACTGAATTTGTAGTCTTGGTTCGAAATAAGAGATCTTGAAAAACTTAACTACTTTATTGGTATTGAATTTACTCCTAATTATTCTGGTCCATTTATGAGTCAATGCAAATTAGCTATGGATATTTTAAGTGAATGTGACCTACTTGGGAGCAAACTTACTGCTTTCCCATTGATCAAAATCATAAATTAGCTTTTGTAGATGATATGACCTATGATAATCCTACATGTTATTGACGAATTGTAGCGACCTTGTTTATCTTACCATCATTCGCACTGAGTTAAGTTATGTCGTCCACACACTTCCTAAATTTCTCAAAGTACAAAAATATTATGATGCAATATTGTTTGTAGTACGCATAATACCAAAACCTAGTTATTAATTTTACTTATGATCTTATCCTTCGTACATATTGTGACTTGTTGGTCAATCATTGACTATTTTATTACACTCGGACAATCTCATTAATCGTGGAAATCTAAGAAGCAACATGTCATTTATCATTCCTAAGGGTGGTCATGGATTTAATTTTGGGTAATCCAATCCAAATTCAATCCAAATCCAAATATTTGGATCAGATTTATAATCCAAATCCATATTTTTAATAAAAGCAATTTGGATATCCAAATCCACATATTTGGATTGGATTTTAAGTAAAAATCCATATTTTTTATAAAAAAATGTATTTTAAATCAAAAATCATGTTTTCTTAAAAAATTAACATAATATTAATATAATAATATATATCAAAAAGTTAGAATATTATATAAATATTAAGAAAATATAATAAAGTTATAATTTAATAAAACTAAAAAAA
>Ga0123342_1007385_pt1 | contig 14540 bp, 15 predicted proteins | sample Turbeawhitnodule_FD_89960 | JGI IMG/M metagenome (GOLD analysis project Ga0123342, IMG submission 89960) | Root nodule microbial communities of legume samples collected from Mexico - Turtle bean Mexico white nodule | ecosystem: Host-associated > Plants > Roots > Nodule | place: Mexico: Nepantla...
CACCACTCACTCTTCATACTTAGCATGCACCTTCAAGGAGTCCAGCTCTCTACGTGAGATCCTTGTTCCACCATCAATCCATGGAGCTTCCGCAAATTCACTCAAAAACCGCAAAGAAGAAGATACTAATCCATCACCGAGGACGTGGAATGTCACGCACCTCAAGTTTTATTTCAGCTAAACATAAATAAAATGTATGCATTCTTTCCTCGCCCGGCAGCACCATCGGTCGGAGAGGTTTTACCAAGGCGTTTTCTTCAAACTACGCAGACTACAAATTATGCACACGGCTCGGCCAGGATGTAGCCCTAACCGGCATACCCTCTCAATGCCCAAATATAGGCGTTGGCCAGGATGAAGCCTCACACGGCATACCCTCCCGACACCCTAAACGAATAATTTAACTCACACAAATAAATACCCATCGAAATGTTTCACTACAAAGGCCGACCGCCTATCCAATTCGTTAATGGCACGCGTCAGCTAGGTTTTTCAGGCCGACCGCATATCCAGTTCGTTAAAATTAGTTCATTATTCACTCACCGGCAGGGTTTGTTTCATACCAATCACCTTAACACACACCGACCGAAGAGAAACACTTGCTAAAATTGTCAAAAGTAAACTGATCGATTGCATTAATAAGATTAAAGGTGGGGGCCACACCCCGACCCCAATAGAACAAAAAAAAATTACAAAGACAAAGTCGACGCCCTAGTCTTCGACCTCTTGAACATCCTGGTTGTCACCTGCAGAGACCAAGCGGCCATCGACGACCTCCATCTCTTGGTCAAATTGACCTGAAGGTGGAGGCCCCCCCATATAGCACCTCGGCCTGACGGACGGCCAAGTCAAAGCTCTGGTTGATCAAAACCATGGTGTCCTCCATGCTCTTTAACACCTCGGCCTCCGCCGCCTCTTTCCCTTGGCGCTCGGCAGTGGCTTCCTCCTCCAAAAAGGTCGTCCGACGCTCAGTCGTCTCCAGCGCCTTGCAAAGCAGCGCGATCTCCGTCGCCTTATCGGCGTCAGCCTTCTCCACCTCGGCCAATCTGGCTGCATGAAGCTCCAAGTCGGTAGCCTGCGAACACAACTTCTCTTCATAAGTCGTGTTCGCATCAACAGCTTGTTGAAGGTTGTGCGACGCCTCCTAAAGATCGTGCTCGAGGCGCGACAGGTCTTCCACACGCTGCCTTCGAGCATCGGCACCTCGACGTGTCAAAATCAGCCCACAGAATATCATCTTGACACCGCTATCAAGGATATCGTCTTCAGGGACCGACCGATCAACCCCTCGAGGCCGGCGGGCAGGTCGAAGTTCACTGCCTGAGTAAAGGACCGGTCGCCCCCAGCAGGGCCAGAGACAAACCCCCCGAAGCCGCCGCAAGCACGACAACGACAGTCGGGATGGGGCGGTTGAACTCACCGGTTGGCGGTGACCCAACACGAGTCACCGTTCGGCTTGGAGGGGTTCGACATCTGCCCCGCAGCCCTGACAGTGCGGGCAATGTTGCTTCCCTCCCTGCCCCGCTTCTTGGAGCTCTTAGAGGGGCCTGCCCGACATCAGCAGTAGGGGTCTTAGCACCAGCGGCCCCCCTTTTCTCGTTCAGCTTGTTCCTGAAGGAGCTTAGCATACCGACCGCTAACAGTATTTCTCTCTTGGCAATTTCTGAAACAAGAAAAAATCGGTTAGACGAAGAAGAAAAACAAAAAATGAACAAAATGATAAAGACCACATACCCTCAAAGGCCACCGCGCGATCAGTCACCGTGTACAACGACATGAGCGGCCGAGCTCTTGGAAAGACTATCGAACAATGCAAAGATCACCCGCTCATGCTCACTCGGGTTGGTCAGCTGTGGCCAATCCTTGATCTTTGTGGATTTTCTCGTCCAGAACAAGGGGAACCGCGACTGGCCAACCTCGTCGAAAAAGTGAAACGTAGTACACCTTAAAGAACTTCTCTTTGAAGTTCTTATAGGAGGTCGTGAAGGCCTTGAATAACACGCTACCAGCCTGACTGACTAAAGAATGCCATCTGACCAACTCGGTCGGATGGGATACATAGAAATGCAAAAAGTAAGAAGGGAGAGGACGCACCCCAAACGTCCAGCACACCACGCAAAAAGCTTGCATGGACGCCCACGTGTTAGGATGCAACTAGGTCGGGGCCACATTAAGTTCCCGAATGACACCGGCTGTAAAAGCAACGAAGGGAAGGGACACGTGGAGGTCCGAAAAAAGACAACTGTACATAAAAAAGAAGGGGATTTCGGTAGATGACAGTTCCCTATACACACGGTCCTCCAAGGAACAAGGACCAAAGGCCAACAGAGACTCCTCGGCCGAGGCCTTTAGGATAGAAACATTGTTCAAAAATTCGGCCACTAAGGAGTCAATGGACGCCACCTCGCACACTTTGGGGTCAACCCAAGCAGGCCCCATGTGAGGACGTGGTCGCTCACGCGAGGTCGACCTGTCCGATGCATTACCAGCGTCGTCACCCCTCACCTTCTCAGTCGGAGGGGCAACGTTCCCAACCGTCCCGACCGAACAACCTTATTAGATGAAGAAGAAGAAGAAAAGGAAGAAGAAGACGAAGAAGACGATGAACAAGAGGGTGGTTCGGGAAGAGGAGACCGAGCAGAGGTAGAAGAAGAAGTCGGACGCAAATGAGTAGACATAACTAACCTTAAGATGAACGAGGAAAATGACTAAGGTTGCTCGGATTCGTTCGGGTGACGGAGCTAAATCAATATTAAAACACATAAGAGGCAACTGTTCCCAACCCCTATTTATAGCCCGAAGGCGTCTCGAAAACTCAAACGTCACAAGATCTCAGTCGTTGGATTTGCTTGATCCAACGATCCACATCGCTTGACGCCCAAAAAACCCCTCATAAATGTGCGTCACATCACTCGCTCAGACGCCGCTTACTATCACTTCACTCATCATTACACGAACCGCCTGAGGCCACTTTTCAGACTCTTCGGTTGTACCACCTTTCGAGCCTAGGAGGCAATTGTACTGGTACGACCGACCGAGTCACCAACTCGGCCAACTCGAGGACCAAACCGTGACCCAAACGATAGGGTCGGTCACGTCGCACACATGATCGACTGACACATAACGCTCAAGTCAAAGGTTGACCGGATTAGCGAGACTAATCCATGGTTAAGGGTGACCTAACACAAACCTAATCGCGAACCAACCCCCTAATCTAACCCAACAGCGAAGGCCCATCGAGGTAATATAAATAGCACGCATTTCAAGGAAAAAGGTACGTCATTATCTACGAGTGACAATACCCCACTGACTTGAGCGTTGAAGTGTTTTCTGCATGTACCCCACCCGCCTGAGGAGTCGGACGACCAGGAAGACGAACGCATCAAGGAGCATCGAGTGTGAAACCGACCGGATACGTCAGCAAGATCAATCGTTCTTCAGGTTCCCAAACCCATTCGAGAACAGTTTGGATTAATGGGAGAACAAAGTTCTTCGGGGTTGCAATCACCATGATAGGGACGACGACCTCCGCGACAGGAGTTGCGAATCCGACACTTCACTTTTTTCAGCCCTCTTTGTTTACCTTTTCAGTCGGAGCTCCTGGAAATAATCCTTATTACCGTCTTTAGGTGCCGAGCCCGTCATTATCTCTGCATACAATAAAAGGTTAACTAACATCGGATAAAAAAGAAGCCGAAGCGAAACCAGTAAAAAAAAAGCATATCATCAACATTATGGAACATAATGACAAAAAAAAAAGCTAAATGTTATATAACCACTTTTATAATAGAGATTTCTTAAGTTAAACTGTTCTAAATAAAAAAAAATGATTAAAATAAAAATAAAAATTTAAATTGAGTCATGTGGGAAAATAAAATGTAATGAGGTACTCATATCTATATAACATGAAGTATCTAAAAAAATGTTTTAAAAACTCAAAAAGATATATCCCTGAAGATGTTTTAAAAAGGAGTGGCTCTTTGTTTCCTTTTCTTTCACTTGTAGCTTATGTTATACTGAAAAATAATGCCTTTTTTTTTTATTCATCCCTTTTCTCCTCCATCGCTAGAACTAAAGTTTCTTCGTTCTCCACTAATACTTCTACAACTATAGAGAGAGCACTTTGGCAATGAAAATTCTCATGACATGACACTCTCAAACAGAAATGGATGAAAGTTTCTGACAATTGGCTTTGTTGTCATTATTGTCAAATCTTGCTGATTGTGACATCATAAAGCATTGCAGTGTTCAATTCTTTTTAATGGCTTTGAAGTTCCCTTTTTTGTTTTTATTTTAATTTCCCTTTTATACAAGTATTAAGTTCCACATATTAATTTCATTAATAAACTTTATATTTTCATCGGTCTCTAAAATAGAGAGATTAGTTTCACTGTTTTCTCAGTTCATATAATGTTTTGTTCTATGAAAAAGCTAATAATACTCTCTCAAACAATGTTTTGTACTAGAGCTTTCCTTAGAAAATATAAATTTTGGGTGATATCGAGTCTCATGAAAAAGAAAGTTCATCAAAATTTATAATTTCTAATAGATTAAAAAATGGTAGGAAAAGAATGTTACTAATACTCCTCTTCTACTACGTATTAGAAATCAAATTCACAACTATGCTATCCAAGCATTGTGTAAGAGATCATTCATAAAAGCGATACCAAAGAATAGATATGAATTAAATGATCATTTTAATTTGAGGATTGGTAATGTTCATCATTGTAAGTGTCTTGCAATCTACAAAGGTGAAGCATTAAAAGATTAATAATTTCGTAATCTATAACAATCTAACTGTGATTCACTCAAATCTTCCACCCTAATGTGGATGTAGCAACTCCAAGAATTATACTTAGAATTATGTCTTCCAAGTTTTACCATGCAAAGTAATCTGTTAACAGCTGCATGTATACTTTTCAATGACAAAATTATATCCATGAGTTAACTAATGAAGTACCAAAAATACTAATGGAATTAGCAAAACACTGCAGGGAAGCAACGCATGTTTGAGAGAGAGTTGTTGCAGACTAACACAAGGGAAAAGGAAAGGCAAAACACAAGAAGAATTACATTGAGCACAGGTTTTTCTGTTCTTTACAGTTAAACAATGTGGTGTATTATGACTTCATGCAGCTTCACCACCCAGTGTATACATAAATGGAGGTAGAATCCTATTGTCTTTGTACCATATCTCAATGTCACTATTCACAAGCCAGTTTTGTGTCAAAGCTAGTCAAACAAATGGCAAAAGCCTGAAATGCAGAAAGGGGATATCTATAGTCCATAGTAAAGATGTCCTTGCCAACTTTGCCAAACTGAAGAATAATCTTGTCATGATCAGACTGAGCTGGCTGTGATGACGGCGGTGGAGGAGCACCGGCTGCAGGCGGCTGTGTTGCAGCAATCAGCTGGAAATTCTTGACAGATGCAACTGTCACCCTTCCCCTGAAGTTGAGGCACCAACACTGCAGCTGTTCATGCCATCGTGGTGCTTTGTTTCTAAGAACTAGAGGCATGTCCTTTCCTTGCTCCTCTTCATTGCCTGCCACAACTATGTCTGAGAACCTAGAACTGCTAAACTCAGTCGAGCTGTAAATTGATCTAGCAAAGGATATGCTCCTGAAGGAATCTTCGAGAGAGCGGGGAAGAAGCTCTGGCTGGCCAGGCACAGTGCCACCAGGCTCAAGGGCTGATACAGGGATTGAGTGCATGCTGCAGTTCATCCTGCGTGGTCCCCTAGTACCAAGGACATTCAACTCATAGGTGATCTGGGCAATATTGTAGCTGCCACTAGGGACCTTGGGAGAAACCTTTTTGGAATTAAACCTTCGGCTTCGACCTGGAGGAGACAGCTGAGTATTGTTGTAGGGAGGCTGTGTATCATAAATTATAAACTTGGTGCCAAGAAAATTGGACCTGAAATGAGGGAAATGACATACTATAAGTTCATACTTCCAGAAAAAAAATACAAACAGTGGCTTCTTCAACATTAATCTGAGGAAATAATGGTATTAGAAATTACAAACCATAAACAAATCCTGAAATGTAAAAATCAGATACATGGATGAAAGTTATAATCATCATTTCAAAATTAAAGGAAGAATAGACAGACAGTAGACATGATTTGCAGAAAAGAGAAGAAAACAGAAGTGCATTAATACATACAAACTTGGCTTTCCTTAACAAGCATCAACAGTTTCAACCATGAAAGACGCTTACATGTTTCAATGTGCCAATTGAAGAAGGGAAGTTTTCCGTTACAGTAATTTTAGATTATAAATGCTGAGACGCAATACAGGCCATAGAAATAATATATTATTCAACTTGACATACCAAACTCTTTTTTAAGTTTGATGTTGCTACTTAGTTACTGTAATTTGTTCTCAAATTGATATTTGAGCAAACACAATACCCACTAAGACATATAGAGGGAGGATGTATGTTTTGGTAGACACTACACAATTGGATAAATACAATTACATATAAAAGAATACCAAGCAATCATTGAAGAACTATGTAATGTGGATACATAATGGGGAAAAAAGGACATGCTCGTCAAAAGATTTTCAAAACCAGGGATATGAAAGATCTCAGGGAAGTACTAAATTTAATTATCATCAATGCCCATGATCATATTAAAATCCACAGGAACTAACTTTCAGAAAAGACACGTTAAAAGATTTAATTATTTTCTATGTTGTTCAAAACAGGTATCAGTAAAATTCCATGATTTTGACACAAAATGCATGCTGCAAAAAGTTAGAATCCCAAAAGAACATACCTCAGTTTTCCGATGTAAGTGTTACTGGATCTCGATATGTTGTCCGCATCCATTGATATAGTATACTCTGTGCAAGTTGTTCTTCTGGTCCGTTTTGCAGAAAGAAGAAACTTTCCATTTTCAACTAGCAAAGCTGCAAGAAGAGTTATGAATTCATATCCCAGAGAAAATGACAACCAAGTCCAAGAAACTTCTCACTGTACATTTGTAGGCTATAGAAGTGCAGTAACAGCCATGTAATTTGTCCACTCAAGAATGGAAATATGCCACTTTTTAGTAGCCAGAATAGCAAAGAACTAAATCAATACACTAAATCTCATAAACAAAACTAGTTTATTTGTCCAACTTCTAAACCTACACCTTTCTAGTATAAATACATGAACACAACAAACATAGAAGGCGGCAACAGCAACGAACATGGCCATTGTTAAGTGTAGACAACAATCTCTATGTGGCTCAATCTTTTACAAACACAAATTGCGTTCTGATGAAATGGAATAAACAATTGCCACTATGACAAAACATGGTTAGCAAGATCTAGTTTGTGGTGAAACAAAATCATATCTTTTAGTAGATATGGTGGTCACCAACATTTAGATATTAAACTAATAATCCAGTGATCCTGTACTCCAGAAAGACACACGTCATCAATTTTGCAGGATGAACCAATCTTAGACACAACCAGATTTGGTTTTTTTTTTTTTTTATCAGCAACAACCAGATTTGGTTGGTCCACAAATCTTGAACAAAAATAAATTTTACAAGCATAAGATAGATCATTTGCTATTAAACAAAATTACAAATCCAGAAACACATTTAGTTCAACAACGAATGGTAAATCTGATTAGTTCATTATGGAAATAAGAAAAAAAAACAGATCATAAGTTAAACTGCGCCATCTAATAAATTACATAACATATAAATTCAAACCAATCAAAAAGGAAATCAGACAAACTCCTATGTATGGGTTTCAAATGTAAAAACTGAGCTTACCAGGACTCAGACAAAGGAATAGGTGGTAAGTCAGATTAGACTTGTCTCTCTTGATAAAACACTGGATGGCCCCATCCCTTGAACCAGGCTGTAAAACAAGAGTCAATAGAACATCAAAAAGAAAAAATATGGGCAAACACTCTTGTACAAAAACTCATTTATCATGCATAAACCAGTTCTTTAAAATACATCTTGAACATAGGATAGAAGATAACAAAAGTCTCACCTGCTTCAGGGAGACTGGGAAAGTAATCTTCCCACAGAACTCAGGACTGGTAACAATTTCTTTGCACATTTCTCTCCAGGACTTGCACACAGCAGCACATGCAACCACGTGCTTCCGAGCAGGCCATGTTGTCTCACTTTCTTCCAATCTTCTAATAACATCACGAAGAAGCTCAGGTGGAAGGCTAGCCCACCGGCTGTTCTGTATGACCAGAGGGCGTTCATGCACCTCGTGGACCGAACTATTCGACTTGCTGCCACCAGGAAGCCTCAAGTCAAAACTCCGCCTTGACAAGCTTCCAATCCCGTCCCTCACATCACGAACAATACTGCGGAAGGACATTTGCTACAATACACTAACAGCACAAGAATTTTATGCACTAACACCACTTAATTCACAAGGCTCCACTATCCACTCTATTCAGATGTCACAACTCACAATTAGAAGAGACAATAGCTGCAAATCAACAAAACTTTAATTTAAATCCAGCTTCAATGCTTAGTTATTAAGAAATAAAAGTAACAGAACATGGATAGGGAAAAGCACAAAGAGGGAAAAGGAAAAAGAAAACAAAAGAGAGATATTCTCATAAAAAGAAAGCCTCACATGAACCTAAAGTTTAAAGCAGCCTAAAATTTCACACTTTTGTCAGAATCATATTTTAAAACATTATCTCAGACAGTTGAACCCCTAAATCTAACTTCTTAAGAGAGCAACAAACCCTAGTCAGAATCTTACAAAAACTGTGTGCTTGTATCAACCAACCTGAGTTTCCATCACAAAGGGAGAAAAAAAAAAGAAGTCAAAAGTGAAACTAGAGAATCAGTAGTTATTAACTAATAAGCCCAAAACATCTATTTTATCTTAAAACAGATGCATCAAATTTCCTGAACCTCTAAGAATGTCTCACATGTACAGGAACAACCACAATCACACAAGGCAGAAAAGGAGACATAAGATAGTAATTCACATAACAAACCTCAAATACCAAACTCATTGAGAAATAAGGCCTTCTGCCCACCCTAATAACAAGAGATCAGTATAAACAAAATAACAACAACCACAACAACAATAATAATAATAAACAACCACACAAAAAATTAAAAATATCAATTCATATAATACAAACTACAAGACAGATAAGTCAAAGAAAAGAAAAGAAAAGAACTCAGAAAGGTCACCAAATTAGACCCAAATGAAAATTCCACAAGAACTCAGACTAGAAAAAGAAAAATGGAAACTTTCAAAAGCTAATAGGAGAACTTAGAAGAGCAAACTTAAGAAAACTGTTGATTAGACCATGAAGAATTCTGGGTCAACACTCTAATCACCGTTCGGAAGAAGAAAAAATAGTAAACAACGAGGACTGCATACTAAAGAAGAATCAAATACAAAAAAGACTAGAAATTTACCATTCAAGAAAGAAAAAACAAGATCAGAGAAGAAGAATTAGAACTCACCATGAAGGTCCAAGAAGCAATATTTCCTTTCTCTTTCCTTTTCCGTGTCTGTGACACAACCTCTGACTCCGAAAGACACGCACTCACTGCATTTATTAAATCCCACCAAGAAAAAACTACTACTAGTGTATTATTATTATTATTAGTGTAGGCTCTGTCCTTTTTTTAAATATTTGTAATATAATATTATTACATCATCAACTTATAACATTTAATATATAAAGAAATTATAAATGGAAATATATATTTTTACATACATTTTTTTTAGAGAAATATTAAGTAATAAATAATTTTTGAAAGAGTGATGATATGTTGAATTTCAATGTGATTAAGATTTTTGGTATTAATACTGTAAATTTTTTCGTCCTCTTCCTGTTTGATGAGATTTTTCATCAGGCTGTTTTAAAATTAACATTGATGGGGCTCTCAGGGATACCCTGATCTTGCTATTTGTGAATGTATTTTTTTGTAAGAGTATGAAGGAGTTCATTGGTGTTTTCTCTACGTTTCTTGAAGTTCAGACGGTTATGGTTGTTGAGTTTTATGGAGTTATACATGCTATGGAGGAAACTCAAAAGATGGGGCTTACTAATATATGACTTGAATGTGATTATGCCTTGGTTTGTATTGCATTTACTGCTATGACTAATGTTCCGTAGATGCTTCGTAATCGATGAAATACTTGTCTTAATTACTATGAAAAAATCAAGTTTAGGGTTATTCATATTTTTCATAAAGAGAATGTGTGTGCTGATAAGTTGACTAATTTAAGATTTATTCATAGAGAATGATTTCATTGGTATAATACGCTTCCATTTATTATGTTCTTAGAATTCTTTATGAATATGTATAGTTTACATATGCATCGATTTTGTTAATATATGGATTTTGGTCTAGTCCCCCCATATTTTTTTGTATTTTTTTTTTAATAATACTTTTTTCATGTGATGACATATGATTGTTGTTACTTGAGGGGTCAACCTAGCTAAGATGTCAAGTTGCATAGTGATGTATATCATGAAAGTTTTTATAAAAAAATAAAAATTAGTATTTATGATGTATTTCAACTTTCATTTATTTTATCTAGTAAACTTTTTTATTAATAACTATATTTATTAAATATAATAATAATTGAGTAAAATTTTATTATTTAAATAAAAAATATAATTTGTTTCATGTAGAACATCATTTATAGTTGTTTGAATTTTAAAACAGAGTATATAAAAAGAAATTAATGCAATGTATTTATGAGACATTAATTATATAATTTATAATAAAAGATTGAAAATTAATGACAAGATGTTCCTATTGCAGAAAAGATTGTTATTATAACAAGTATGAATTAATATGAAGTTCTATTGTATAAAAAATCAATTAATTAAAATATATGCATTATTATATGTAAATTTGAATAATTAAAACAATTTAAATATATATATATATATATATTTTGAGGGTGTAATTCACTACAAGAAAATCATAAAATAAAAATTAATTTTAGAGACAAAAAAAATTAATTGTTATAGTGACTAAATTAGAGACGATTTAGAAATTAAAAAAACTTTTGGTTTCTAAATTAGTTTGTATTATTGTTAAATGGTTTCTAAATTGGCATCTAATTAGCTACCAAGGTTTTTGCTACCAAATTTAGAATATAAATAATTGGTAGTTAAAACTTGGTAGATAATTAAATATCAATTTATAAACTATTTGACAATAATAGAAACTAATCTAGAAATCAAAAAAAAAATTAGTCTCTAAAATGGTCTCTAATTTAGTTACTATAGCAACTAATTATTTTTTGTCTCTAAAATTGATTTTTATTTCATTTTTTTTTTTTTAGTGATTATCTTTTTATTAAATTTGAAAGTTGAATTTTATTTATAATTAGAGTGAGTCCCACTTAATGGAATAAATTTCCAAATAATGAATTTCAAATGAAGAATGTGATTCATATGAATAAAAAATATTGTTGTCATCATCATTATATAAAATCAATATACAAATAAAGTATATATGTAATCATCACATATATTATTATCTTGTTGTCCATTGGCTTAATAAATCTGAGTGATTGATAGCCCTTCCAAATATTCTATTGTTTTACAAATTTAGTTTCATACAAAAGAGTACCAATTATTAATAAATTGAAAAATAAACATATATGTAATATACATTACCTATTTTTGTAGGTAAATGTCTCAAAACTTTTTGTTTATATCTTTCAAAGAAGCACAAGGATTTTTTTGGAAGAAGCGTCACATAGATGCCAAGGATAGGAATCAACCTGATAAAGCATTTAATTAATCTTCATGGTTTCATAAAAAACATAACAATCATGATCAGTTTTATTAATGTTAGCTTTTTATTCGAAATTACAGTTCTTAGGTAAGAAAGTTATGGTCGAGAGGGCAAAAAGTTACAAAATCTAGCAATAAGGGTTTTGAGTCTCACTTCTAGTGCTACTGGGTGCGAAAGAAATTGGAGCATATTTGGTCAAGTGCATATTAAAAGAAGATACCACTTAGAACGACAAAGATTCAATGTTATTGTCTTTGTTAAGTATAATCTTCAACTAGAGATGAGGCAAAATGTTAGAGAGGAGAAAGGTGATACTTATGATTTTATATGTATTTCTGATATTGAATAAGATGATATATGAATTACTGAAAAGGAGGATTTTTGCTTGTCAAACGATGTGTGATGGATGAATATACATAAATTTTTTAATCTTGAAGAGGGAGCTCCAAAAAAAAAGGAAGATGAGTATTTATTTAAACTATAAACTTGTGCAATTAAGTTAATCATAAATGTTATAATACTTATAATATGTTTTTTTTTTTTGTTTCTTTAATAGGTCCAAGAAATTTAACTACTAAGGTTGATAAAAAAAGGGAAAATATACCATACGATAAATGATAATGACATTGAAAAGATTGTTGAAGAGGCAGAGGAAGAGGATGAGAATGAGCTGCAAGAGAATGTTATATTAGAGGAAGAAGATAATTTAAGTGACATTAATCTCGGAGATGATGAATAAAAACATAAAGTTAGGATGTAGGATTTAAATATAGGAAATAATATTTTACATTTTATTATTATCTTTTTGATTTTATGGATTGAACATTTTGACTTTATTTTCATATATGACATTTTTAATGTTTTTTTTTCATGTAATTTAAGTGACATTTCATATATTTTCTTATTTAAAAATATCATATTTTATTTATCATTCTACTATTCATAATAAGATTTTATTTACAATTAAAAAAAATGATTTATGATTTGAATCTCGATTCGATAACCATGCCTTTTAGCATAAGGCATTTGCAAAGTTGATGCTTCAACTAAGCATTCATGAAAACTATTATCGTTTTCTAAAAATCCTCATTTCTCAACTGCTCTTTAAATGTGGGATAATATGTTTCATTTGGTGATAATAGGTATTCTCGACTAGTTTTTCCTTTTATATGGGAAAGAAAATAATACCCAAGAAGAATTTATCTCCTTCTGAGAGAGATATAATATAAATTCGACAATGAAATAATCATGTATGTGTATTAATTTTATATAAAATAGTATTGATAAGTAAATTATTGAAAATAATGAAATATATATTTTGGCCATTATAATTTTTTGTGTTAGGGTCTCAACCATATGTTTTAAAAGGAAACAATACAAAATTTCTTGAATGTTTATTAAATTATCATCATGACTTACAACTTTAATGTCACGTCCACCTGCCATTTATTTTGTGTCTCTAATAATAATTGATGCCAGTTGAGATGTAGTCGAAAGATTGTATTGTGGTCGATTCACAAGACACTTCTTAATAAGTAAATACATTCATGATGAACATTTGGTTCTTGAGCAAGTTGTATAAGTATATGTTCATCCATATGAACACCAAGTGAAGTGAATGAAAACACATGGTTGTAACTTTTGATATGTTTTCTAAAATGTCTACTTTCAGACAAAAAATCCAAATATATTTGAAGTACTCCACATGAAGCAATAACATATGGAACTGACACTTACCTACCAAAGCAATATATATAATGTGATTCGTGATAAAAACAATAGTGAATGACAATGTTCAATGTCACTAACAATGTATAGTAAAAGTATACTAACAATGTTCAATGTCACTAACATATATATTACTTGATCCTACTTCACTTTCATTCCATCCTTGAAATTTTTGTATTGAAAAATTATAACTTGTCATATTAAGTAAAAGAAAAATATTATTTTTTGCATAACATGAATTATAAATAATATAAGAAAATTGATAATGTAATTTTAGTGCAAATCAAATTTTACAGTTGAACAAAGTTTATATTACAACACTTGGGAAAATTGAGAAAAAAGTAAAAGTAAATTAGAAAAATACTATAAATAAAAGTTTGATGATAAAAGCATCCTAACCATGCTCAATGTTAGTGACATATATGTTACTTGTAACACCCCACAATTTACATATAACTATTACAATAAAAGTTCTACCAGTTTCTATACAAACTTGGAGTTTTTCAAAAACATTCCTAATACATTATTAGGATTTATAGAAATACCAATATTTACATATCCACAACTCAAAATAAGACCCTGAAACCTCTAAGGCTCTCCTGCACCTGTATGGTCATCTGCTCGTGTACATAGTACAGTCATCGCGTTCAAACACAACAAGAAAAACAAGGGTAAGCTATTGAAAATAGAATTTTATAATATACACAATTAAATCAAAAGAGAAAACCAAATTACATTATCAATTTCTCAAATTATTCAATTTTCTTCAAATCTCAACAATAAACAATCACATAGAGCTCACATGGATCTACACATCCAGAATATTCAACAAACAACGTCTTCCAGAAGACCCGTATTAAGTAAGTCCTACCAGAGACTAACACCTGATCCAAAGATTACCAGCGAATTCAACAGAAAGGATCAAGGTAAGTTCAATACAACCCAAGCCGTGCATCTCATATGTCACGGTGTGCATGAACTCCCCCATCAGCTTCTCACCACCTGATATCTTAGTCTATGTGACTTAGATCATTAGTGAAGCTCGAAG
>Ga0123342_1007386_pt1 | contig 14540 bp, 4 predicted proteins | sample Turbeawhitnodule_FD_89960 | JGI IMG/M metagenome (GOLD analysis project Ga0123342, IMG submission 89960) | Root nodule microbial communities of legume samples collected from Mexico - Turtle bean Mexico white nodule | ecosystem: Host-associated > Plants > Roots > Nodule | place: Mexico: Nepantla...
AAATATATATATATATATATATATATATATATATATATATATATATATATATAAAGGATAGTAAATGAACTTCAATTTTGATATTTATATACATGAAAATAATTTTCTTATTTAATGAAATTAATAATGGTTGATTGTGTGTGTTTTAAAGTTTGAAAAAATAAATGATTAAACAGTCTAGTAAAACAGTTAAGTAAAAAAATGAAAAAAAATGTTAATAATTGTTGTTTTTTTTAATTAATAATCGTGAAAACAATGGGTTGATTTTCTGGAATCAAACTAAAAACAATTTTCTATTTGGTTGAAGAGATTTTTAATTGATTAATTCTTCATAGTTTTTCACTCTACCTTCAATACTTGCAAAAATATTTTAAAAACAATTCAACCCCCTCTTGTTTAAGGCCTTTAATTCTAACACTGTTATCTTCTCTTGCATCAAGGCACAACATAATCCCTAATGTGAAGCATCATAGTAAACCTCAAAAGGTTTTCCTATATCAGAAATCACTAACACTGGAGCATTAGTAAACCCTTTCTTACACTCGATGAAACTTTGATCACATTTGTCAGTCCAAGAAAAGAAAATTGATCTTTACGAGTTAGTTGTGTCAAGGTGTTACTACCATGAAACAATATGCAACAATCCTCCGATATTAGCCAGCTAGACTCATAAAACTTCTTATTTTTGAGATTGTCTTAAGGCGTTCCCCTTGAAGCACTACCTCCACCTTGGCTAGAGCCACTGAGATCCCCTGAGCTGATATCACATACTCTAAGAAGTTAAATTCCTTCGTCCAGAACTCACACATCACCTCCCACCTATCCTACACATTCGATCAAGGTTGTCACTGCGAAGCTATAGTTAAGGTGCACGGGGTCTTACCGTCTAGCCAAGCACTTTGCTTTGAATCACAAACAAACAGATATTATTCAATTTCGGCATTCCCGATCTTCTATCTTTCCTGCAGGGCTAGTGGGATTTAAGTGACGATAATCAGGGAAAAGGCTTGATTGGCTCTGATCGATACCATCTAAAAGTGCTTGCTTCATCCATTCGTGACATTACTGGTCTTACTACAGAGAACTTAGCATATAAATGCTTCTCCCTCGTAATCCTCAACACTATCTTCAAATGCTCTTCATGTTCTTCCTTGGTCTTTGAATGTATGTCGTCTATAAAGACTACAACAAACTTATCCAAGAAAGGACGGAAAATTCTATTCATGTAATCCATGAACAAAGCTAGAGCACTTTTTTACTCCAAACGGCATAACCAACTATTCATATTGTCCATAACGAGACCTAAAGGCTGTCTTCTGAACATCTTCAGCCTTTACCAAAATCTGGTGGTATCCAAATCTCAGATCAATCTTTGAGAACACTGAGGCTCCATGTAATTGATCTATCATGTCATCAATTTCTGGACAGAGGATACTTGTTCTTGATGGTCAACTTATTCCACTGTCTGTAATCTACACACAACCGAGACCCTCCATCTTTATTTTTAACTAGAAGCACTGGAGCCCCCCCATGGAGATACATTGGGCCTGATGAACTGTTTCTCCAACAAATCCTTAACTTGCTTTTTCAATTCAATCAACTCGGTTGGAGCCATTCTATAAGGTCCCATTGACATTGGTCCAACTCCAGGTACTAGATCAATGGAGAATTCCACTTCTCTCTTAGGATACATCCACAAATTCCTTCACCACAGGTATACTACTCATCTCATCTTCATTCTTAACTCCTATCTGAGTTAAGATTATAAAACAACTTGATCTTTCCTTCAATTCAGACCATACTTATTGAGTAGACATAGATTCTGACTCATGGGAATTTGGAAACACTATCTTCTATTGAGCACAACCTTTGAGAAAGTGATTGGCAGATAGCCAATCCATCTGTAGAATTCAAATTCATCACCTACATGCTTAACATAAAGGAGTGTGTCAATTTTGAATCATACAATGCTTTCAAATGCATATAAATTAAACAACATCCAATCTGCATGAAAATTTTGTTCCTATCCAAGTAATTTCTCTGTTTGCTACCTTTCAACAGTTTTCTTTGTTTAACTAAAACATAAACACAACTAAGATGTCTCATCTTTCCTCTTTACTAATGTCATTGATACTTCTAAGGATGACAAAATCAACTTGTAAACTTCTTTCTCCACCAAATCTCAATTTTCCTTTTAAGTTTTGTTGTTTAGTTAGAGTCATCTTATACTGCATTATCGAGACTAACATCTTCCAAGCTCCGAATGAAAGAAGAAAATTCCTACTTTCATCTTGAAAATTAACTTTGTTACTCTCTATGGAAGCACATGCTTAAATCTTTAATCCTTCCACATACTATTTATTTACTCTTCATAATTTATATCTATTTGAAACTTTATCATGACACAACTAAATCTAACTTGCAACTTGTTCCGCACTAGTTGAGTAACTATCCTTTCTATATTCCAGAGATTTGGAAACTATTGGTTTTTATTCCTCAAGCTACAAGAATGAAATGGATAAAGAATTAATTCATTCAGAAGATAAAATCTAGATCTTTCAAAGTAAGCGTCTCAAATTCATCTAAAATTTGAGTATATTAACAAAATCATAACACATAATATTAAGTATTACACCAAAAACTTATTGGTGTAAAACTGTTAATTTAAAAGACAATTTCCAATTAAATACACAAACACTTAATAAAATGAAATATATCACACAAGAATTAAATATATGCTCAACATCAAACTTTTAGAATTAAGATAGAGAATCATCTTGATTCAATTATGAATGTGCACCCTCACCACTTTATCAAGATCCTTTCATTCTTAATACTAAAATTTTCATTTATAACACACCTTTAACTCAAGCACTAACAAGATTTGAAAAAACATTCTTCAAACATACAATCTAAAGAACACACAATCCACCCCATAACACTTAGGTCACCTAAGGTTCGACCTGCTCTGATACCAAATGTAACATCCCTATATTTTCCCACGTCTAATAACCATAATTTGTATGAAATATTAAAATAAATATATAAACATAAAACAAATATGTTTACAACTCTTTCATATAATGTTTCAAAACATATCTCTCTTCATAAGACTTTAAATATTTACATAAAATTAAAACAAATATTCAAAAGAAAATAAAATACTTTCATCATCCAGCTTCTCACTAAGGAGTTTTATCACATGTAACATTATTTGCCCCCGTGTAAATACACGATCATCAGAGATTAAAGAAAACAACCACAAAACAAAGCAAAGGGTAAGCTAACTATTTTTAAAACTTATAATATAAATATAACTTTAAACATCCACATAAAGCCATCAATTCTCATCCATTTCACATAACCATCAAGTGTCTATCAAAAATTCACAATTCATCTTTCTCATGTCAGACTTCTACTGATTCACAACACATAGACACTTGACTCTACTTCCGAAAGACTTGTGTGTTGAAATTAGAATCGTGATCACCCCTTCACATCATTGCACACTTTATTTAACACATCAATACACCATTCAATCACAACATATTTTAAACTTTCTAAACAATCCAAACATATCTCAAAATTCACTAAAAATAATAATTGATAAGTGCCTTATTTCAGTAATATTTCATATTAAAATATAGGCACTTATGAGTATTAATTGTTAAAATGCATGTAAAATAATCCCTAATTTGTGAATTTATACATTTTTACATATTTTATGATCTTTATTTGAATAAGAACATTTTATTCCCAAATTTGGTGTTAATTTCAAGTTTTTAGGAAGAATGGAGATGATTGGGTTAAAGAATACTAATATAAGCTAAAAGGAGAAAGTTGAAAGGCCCATGAACGCACAAAAAGTCCAACCCAGCAGCAGAGCAACTCGCTCAAGCGAGCCCATTCTGGCTCGAGTGAGAATGCTCCAGTGGCAGTGTTAAAAATTGACGCTATTCTCGTTCAAGCAAGCTATATCTCGCTTGAGCGAGTAAGCATCAGAAACATTGAGTCATTTTATATTTTAATCAACAAGCTCATCAGCGCGACGCAAGAAGTCACTTAACCCTAGAAAATTCAGTTAAATAGGGGGCTTGAGACTTTACCCCAGTGTGCAAGATTGAGAGGAAAACACCATTGAGTGACTTGTAACCCAATTGGGAGAATAAAAGGTGTTAGAAGATGTGTGGCTAATTTTACCCTTTGGGATTGGAAGTAATCTGTTTAAACTCTTATATATTGAGGTGATATCTTAACATAATATTCAGTTCTTGATTGATTATTGGTATTATTTTTTTGCTTCTAATTCTTGATCTAGAATCTTAAATTTGACTGAAAAGAATATTTAGGGTTTTGACCTAAATAATAATACTTAACAAAGTGCTAGGAATAGACTTAAAATGTTAATTGCTATCAACGTCTAATCTTAAAAGATAAGTTGTTTTTATAAATATGCAATGAATCAATATTTAGGAAGCATCTTAATAATTTTATATGTGAGGAGTCGATATAAATTATTTTTATACGGGCATCAATATCAATCAAAGGGCACAATATTGTCATGTTAATCAAAATACAAAAGAGTGAGAAAGATGAAACTCAATCCCTATTTTTCCATTTGAAGCAACAAACTTTTTGACTTGTTTTCTTTTTAATTCTTGCTATCATAACAACTCTCAACAAACTTTTATTATTCTGTTTATTATTTTGCAAAGTTTTACTTAAATATTCAACTGTTCCTTGTGGGTTCGATATCCGTCCTTAAAGACAAATTATTACTTTTGACAAGGCGGTGCACTTGTCGTAAAAAATAATTAAGTTCCTTTAATCATATTTTTAAATAAAATTTAGAATTTTCACTTAAAAACAATATGCAATAATAAACTAGGTTTTCAAAAGCAAAAATAAAAATTTTAAGTTTTTTTTTTACAGAGGGTCTAGCTTGAGCAAGAATGGGTCTCGCCCGAGCAAAAATTTTCTCGTTTGAGAGAGATTCAACCCCAGAGCACCCAAAATTTCATCTTAGGCCTCATTTGAGCGAGATTCCTTCTCGCTTGAGCGAGAATAGACCTGAGAGCACCCCATCTTTCCATTTTATTCTCGCTTGAGTGAGATATGCAAAGAAATCTGCATAATCTTATTATATTCCTAAATCAATTGTCATTCAACTCATAATTTTAATAATCTACACATTAAAAATGACAATTCTTACTCATGCTTTCTAAATCAAACATCATCTAAAGTCAAACAACCAATTCTCATCAAACATCACATTTTAAGTAATTCAACAAACTATACAAATACAACTCAACTCCTTTATATTACCATTCAACCACTTTCAATTTTCAATCACAACACTTTCATCAACTTATTCACTTTAAAAACCACTATATAATATTCAAAATCAACCCTTTCATTCAATATATTACTTTAAAAGAAACAATCCTGCAAGAAAATTTTAGATTGGTGACCACGTCACTCCCATATTCATATCTTCTAGCCTAAGGTTCTATTGAAAATTTAAAACTAACTTCCCTTACCTTGAGCAGATGCTCTCTAAGAGCTCCAAACTAGCAAAACTTCAAGGGTAGCCTAATTTGCACCGCAGAGTCCTAATAAAAAAAATCTAACTATACCACTAGGACCCTGAGCTAACAGAGACTACTTCTGAAGATAAAAGCATCACATGAAAGCTTAAACTAAAGACAAACCTAATTAGGTCAAAACTAACTCAAAGAAAAAGGAGTCAAGAATGAACTTACTCTATTTGAGATTTTAATCGGGCAATCTTGTAGAGTTCACTACCAGGAGTCCAATGGTAGACTTCAATTGTCAAACTGATAAGTGAGGAGGTCAGAATCTTAGCGAGAAGGGAGAGGAAAGGAAAAAAGAACTTCTAGAGAGATAGTGGTTCTTTTAAAATGAAACCTGAATAACTGAATTTTCTATTTATATGTTCTTTTCATTTTAATAATAAAATATTTAGGTGTCATTTAAAATATATCACTTACACTCTAAGGTTATTTTCTAGATCTTTACACTTGGCTTGTTGATTTATAGAGTCTGACGGAATCTTTGTTGGTTAGGTATTGAATAGGTTGGCCTTTGACCATTTTTTGTACAAGGGTTTAGACACTTTTACTCTTTGCTGATAAAATAAACTTATTAGATACCAATTTAGAAACTATTTATCAATAATAAAAACTAATTTAGATACCAATACTTTTTTTTTAGTCTCTAAAATAATATCTAATTTAGTCAATATAACAACTAATTATTTTTGTCTTTAAGATTGATTTCTATTTAATGATGTTCTTGTAGTGTAAGCATGGTTCTTTCGAACTAAATTATGCATTCCTTTTAGATTGTTTAAGTGAAAATGTTATAGTTAATCCTAGGTTGATTATGATGCAATGACCTTATTCTTATCCACCCATCACACTTTTTTTAAAATAAGTTACATACTTTGTAAAATGAGGTTAAAGATTTTTTCTCTTCAAAATATAATTTGACATTCATCAGATGTGTTATTTTATACAAGCTGCATTCAAAAGTTCTTGAATAGAAGTTTTTTTCCAATATAATTTGTTAAAAATTCAAAGGCACTTAAGTAATATCTTACTATGATTTTCTAATTATTTAATTTGTTTTAATACTTAAGTTGGATGTGTTGGAATTGTAGATTCTACGCTAATTATTAGTTGTGTTTCTTGATAGATTTTCAAGAAACTTCAAAAGTATTGTTGATATTACTATAAAAAATATTAAATAAAAACAAATTTTAGAGACTAAAATAATTAGTTATTATAATAATTAAATTAGAAATTATTTTATTAATTAAAAAAACTATTGTATTTAAAGTATTTTCTACTATTAATAAAATTTTATAAAATGGTTTCTAAATTAGTATCTAACCATTAACTACCAAGGTTTTAGCTACATACTACTTTATATTATAAATTAATTTTTTATTAGTCTTTTAGAGACCAATTTCAAATTTGAAATATTAGTCGCTAAAACTTAAGTAGTTAATTTAGATACAAATTTACAAACTATTTTATAAATTTTTATTAATAATAGAAATCACTTTAGGTATAAATAATTTTATTAGCCTTTAAATTAGTATCTAATTTAGTTAAAATAGTGAGTAATTATTTTTTGTCTCTAAATTTGATATTTTCTTGTAGTGTATTATTTATGATGATGGAATAATTTAACTCGCATTAATTATACTATATTGAATGTAGATTCAAAAATATTTAAAATACTATAGAAAACTTTAGTATTTTTTTTCTTTCACTTATCTCATTTTTTTACACTTAAAAAACTATTAAGACTTTATAAACTTATTACAAATATTCAAAACATACCCTACAAGAAAATCATGAAATAGAAATCAATTTTTAGAGACCAAAATAATTAGTTGCAATAGTAACTAAATTAGATACCATTTTAGAAACTAAAAAAAAAATTGGTTTCTAAATTAGTTTCTATTATTGTTAAATAGTTTCTAAATTGGTATCTAATTAGCAACCAAGATTTTAGAGACCAGATTTAGAAACTAAATAATTGGTAGTTAAAACCTTAATTGCTAATTAGATACCAATTTAGAAACTATTTAACAATAATAGAAACTAATTTAGAAACCAATTTTTTATTTAGTTTTTAAAATTGTTTCTAATTTAATTACTATTGAAATTAATTATTTTGGTATCTAAAAATTGGTTTCTATGTCATGATTCCCATGTAGTGATAGTTTTGAAAGTATTAGTTTTTGTTACTGGTAATTTTGACCCGCTCTTAACTTTGTTCAACCTCTCTATATAAATAAATAACTTGAAATGAATAAATTAATTTCACTTATTTTTTATATAAAAATAAATGATTTTTTTAAAACAATAATATATTTTATATATTGTAAAAAAGTTTAACGTTTTGAGAATAATTTATTTATTTTATCTAGATGTAATTTTAAATTAATGTTATTACTTTTATAATATTAAACAGTGCTTCTAAAAACATTTTGAGTTTAATGATTTAATTTTTCTTATAATTGAAATATTTACTGCTCTACTATGTTTTTTTTTTCAAAACATGACTGAAGACTTTTTATTTTAAATTTTATATAAAATATTTTTTTCATTAATGTATTATTATTGAAGAAATAATTGATTGATGTGCCATGTGTGTGTGGTATTCAAATAAAAGACTTTTACTTAAAACGTTGAACTTCCTCATATCCTACCCTTTGCCATTGGATTGTAAGAAACATATAATTAGAAAAAGTACTTGTAATTCAAGTTGTTGGTTATAGAAATATTAAATATATTTGACTGTATTTATTAATTCTTTTATCTTTGAGCTTAATTTAAAGAAGTAGTTATTATTAATTATACTACAAGATATGCTCTAATAGAAAGATACATTATCTTTATTTAAAAGATATGTTAAAAAATTGGCATCATGCTTTTTTATCAGTATCTGCTTGAAAATCAAACTCTTAGAGCACGTTGTTTTACTTTGTAAAGTTTAAAGTTTAATTACTTGATATATACATGTAAACACTCCTCTCAGTTAATATCTAAAAGGTACTTTGGGTGAAATAATGCTTTTAAAATAAAAAATAAATGATAGAAAACAGTTATGATGATGATTTCGAATATGCTCATTGATCTTGTACAGAGATGAATCTTGATAGAAATGTTAAAGTAAGAAAAAAAGTAACCCTAATTATTCTCCCGAGGAAAAGGTGACACCAAACACAACAACTATACAAGGATTCTTCTTAGGCACTTGGAACTGAGCTGTAAAAGTTGTGAAAACAAAAAACAATGATTTCTTATCTTTCTCTTTACATTAATTTCGGCTGCATGCATTAAGAACATTTAATTTTCAAAACATTTCAGAGCCTATATGTGGCCAGATCTCGAGTCACCATTCACCCACACTTTAGAAAAAACATGCCTAAGTTAATAAACAAATAAAAAGTAAAATGTGAAAAGTGAAAAGTGAAAAGTGAAAAGTGGAAGAACCTAACTCAGTAAGGAATAAAAAAAGGTGATTCTTCTTTGTACTTTGGGCACACGTTAATAAGTTCTTGCATGCCATGCACTTCCTGCTTTCAGGGGCTTCGTCTTCAAGGTAAGCCAAAAAAATTTAAAAGATATAATGTACTAAAAAGATTCTCAAATAATAATACTACTTTGGTTTACCCTATATGATCTATATTATGCTAAGATTAAGAATATCAAAGTGGTTTAACTCAATTTGTTATGCAATTAATGTGTTAACATTAGATAACACTAAAAACTATATTAAATAAAAATTAATTTTAGAAGAAAAAAAACAATTAATTATTATATTAATTAAATTAAAAAAAAAAATATTTTAAATAATTTTTATTATTAATAAATAATTTTTAAATTGATATCTAATTAATTATCAAAATTTTAATTAATATGGTAAGTTAAAAATTATTTATTAATAATAGAAGGTATTTTAAATATCAATAATTTTTTTAATTTTTAAAATAATATTTTATTTAATTAATATATTATATTTAATAATTTTTTAATTTTATTTCAACCTAATTTACTTTATAATGATCCAAATTTTATAATCTGATATGCCTACAACAGGTGGATGAGTGGTTAATCATAAAAAAAATATTCTTATAACTCTAAACTAGAGCCTATAATTTCAAACATTTAATAATGTCAACTTAATTTAAATGTCAAATACATGGTAAATAGACGTCTTAAAATAAATTAAATATTTAAAGTATTTAAAAGATTAGATTCAAAGAAGAGTATATTGCATAATTTGCATTTTATTTTTAAATATAAGAACTAAGCAATCTATTAATAATCAGATTTAAACTCGAACATTCAAACCTATTTTGATACTCAATGATGTAAACATATGATTTTAGAATGAATATTAGTTTCCAATATACTAATAATAGTAAATAAAATTAACAACACTAAAAAAATTTATAAATAATGAAAGACTTTATATACTGGTTTTTGTTTGATTCAATATATAAGTTATTTTAAAAAAATATCCTCATAGATACCAAATAGCATAATTCTGCTATATTTTGATATGTATATAACTCTGTTTTTATGATGAGTTTTGTATCACCCTCATTACTAGTTTGAGAACTTTGTTGTTCTTGTTAGTGGAAACACTATTTATAGTACTCCAGGTACCTCTCTAGGAGATTTGGTAATGTACAGGAATCCTGCACTTTGATTTTGGAGATGGATATGTTTTTTTGGGGGCCAGTGATCCTTTTCTTTTAAGATATATATATCAACTACAATATCTACTCTGTAAATGTTGTAAGTTTTGTACACTTTTTGTCTCTTTCATTTTATATACTCTTCTTTTTAATATATCATTTGCTTACTAATAAAAAAACAAAATACTATAATTTCTCTTCTCTCCCTACTATTGTGAATTCTAAGTTCTCTCTTTAAGCTCATCTTAAATCTCTTTTTTCTAAAGTCTTTCTTTTCTTTTCCTAAACTTCTTAATGTTTTTTATTTAAAAACTATGTATGTAACATTTTTATAATGACTGTAATAACTTATTTGTCTTACTAAAAAATCAAGGAAAAATATTAGAGAAATGAAATCAAACCTTTATTAATATAATTTAAATACAGTATACTACAACATGAAATAGAAATCAATTTTAGAGATAAAAAATAATTAGTTACCATAGTGACTAAATTAGAGATCATTCTAGAGATTAAAATAATTTTTGGTTTCTAAATTAGTTTCTATTATTGTTAAATGGTTTCTAAATTGGTATCTAATTAGAAACCAAGGTTTTTGCTATCAAATTTAGCTAATTAGATACCAATTTAAAAACTATTTAACAATAATAGAAATTAATTTAAAAACTATTTTTTTTAGTTTTTGGTCTCTAATTTAATCACTATAGCAACTAATTATTTTTTGTCTCAAAAATTAATGTCTAATGGATGATTTTCTTGTAGTGTGGTAGTAGTTTTATAACAGTACAAATTCATGTAATATATTATTAATAATAAAAATTATTTTAGATATTAATAATTTTTTTAATTTTTAAAATAGAATTTAATTTAATTAATATAGTGATAAATTATTTTTGTTTTTAAAATTAATTTTTATTTAATAATTTTTTTAAGTATAGAAATGAGAGATAAAGCCTATTAAAATTGTTTCAAAAATATTAAATTCATTCATTTTCTGTTTAGTTGCTCTTAACTTTACAATTGTTATTTAGCAATTGTATGGTCTTTATAATATAGTTCTTGTGCACTTACAAAAAAAGGCTTAAGATATTATAAACTATTCCAGGCTATTATAATAGTTTTCTTGATAAACATAGTGTAAGAAGGTTTTATGTTAGAAGAGCTTAATAAATAAGAGTGTGGATTAAATTACAGTGCTAAAGAAGTTATATATAGGTTAAGAAAGGAAAACAATCATGGAGACATGAAACCTGCTAACTGGCCACTTGCATAAAGGGTCTAACAAGATCTTCTTGTTCCTTTCAAGGTTAAAAGGTCACAAGATCCCCCAAGAAAGATCTTGGGATAAATTTTACCATTTTTTATTTATTTCTGACCAAAGGTTAAGATGAAAAGGAAGGGAACATAACATGTTGCCCTTTGGTAAACATAAACATATAGTAATATGAGTAGCAAAGTAGCAGTAAGGTTACTGAGCATTTGAAGAGATGGAGTATCAGAAAAATCAACTCAGTCACTCTGCTGATATGCAAATTGGATCGAAATATGGAACATATATGATTCAATAATTGACTCACATCTCTAATAGGCTTTGTTTCTTGTAGCTTTGTCATGAACTGTTTACTAAGGAAATCTTGCTGCATTGATCAGAGGACCAAATGCAGCAACATATTGTATTTGTATGGTGTGAAAGATGTTGGATATATATATATTTTCTAGGGACATGACAAGACTCCTTGTGTGTTTTAGACAGAGAAAGTGAAGGAAAATACCAATTTTGTGTATGCTATTTTGTGGACAAAGCCTGGTCCCAAAGAGTCTATTATTTGCATGCATATCTACTCAATAATTAATTAACCTCATGCACGATCTTGTCCGAACATATATTTTTTAACTTGTAATAATTTTAGAAAGTATAGTTTGTAAATTTAGTAAAATATTATTAATTAGATACTAATTTAGAAATTATTTCATAATAATATAAATTAATTTTGAAATATTTTTTTTTAATTTTTAAAATAATTTCTAGTTTAGTTTTTATTATAACTAATTATTTTATTTTAAAAAAAATTGGTTTCTATATTCAAATGTTGTTTGATTAACCAACTTATCTTATAATCTCCTTATTTATACAATAGGAAGTTAAAAGAGAATAAAAATGTACAGTTTAAATAGAAAAATGGTAGTAATTTATAGAAGTTAACAAAAGCACAACTGCATGTTTAAAGGTGTGATTTATACAATGAAGTTTGTATTATCTTTCAATCAAAATTTATTGACTTTAGTGATTACTACTTTGACGTTATATCAGTAATATTTTTTATTAATTATTAGGGTAAAATGTTTTATACTAACAATACATATCAAACATATATGTTTTTTTAACTAAAAGAAAAAACCATAGTAACTTACTATTTGATACAAAAAAAAATTTAAGTAATATTTTAGTATTTATTTATAAAAAAAAAAATCATTTGACAACTAGTATATTAATATTATAATATATCTTATTTTTAATTTAAAGTACTAATAATATATATATATTATTATACATATTATTGAAAAGACTTAGAAAGGGAGTATTTTTTAGGAGTTTCAAACTTTATACTACATTTTAAAGGAACCAATTATATCTTTTAAGAATTACAAGAAAGTGGATGAAAACTGACAATTTGTGAACTATACGCGCACAAGAATTTGTAATACGTTGGAAAATTGTATGGAGTATAATTTTGATATATTGCTCGTGTAAAAAATTCACTAAAAAAAAATATGAAATAGAAATCAATTTGTAGAAACTAAAATAATTAGTTGTAATAGTAACTAAATTAGAGACCATTTTAAAAACTAAAAAAAAAATTGGTTTCTAAATTAGTTTATATTATTTTCTATAATTGTTAAATAGTTTCTAAATTGGTATCTAATTAGCAACCAAAGTTTTTGCTACCAAATTTAGAAACTAAATAATTGGTAGTTAAAACCTTAGTTGCTAATTAGATATCAATTTAAAAACTATTTAACAATAATAGAAAATAATATAAACTAATTTAGAAATCTTTTTTTTTTTAGTTTCTAAAATGGTCTCTATTTTAGTTCCTATTGTAACTAATTATTTTTGTCTCTAAAAATTGGTTTCTATTTCATGATTTTATAAGACAAATTAATTAAAAAATTATTTTATATATGAGATATAAGGATTAGTATAGACCTTGTTTGTTTATCTTTGAGTTGTAGTATGTGTTATAGATTAAAAAAAATAGGTTATCTTAATAACTTTACCTCTTTTGTGTAAGAGTCAAATTACTTATTAAATATTTTAAATTAATTTATTTCATTTTTTTTCTATAAAATAATAATATTATTAATTTTATTTATAAAATAATTTTATATTATCATTTAATAAAAATATTATTAATATAATTTTATAAATTCAACAAACTTGTAGACATAATAATGCCTTTTTAACCTAAAATTCCTTAACTATTGTCAAAGTTGCTCCACAACTAAAATATTTGAGCATTTGATTTTGGATTTTTTTTTATAAAGTTTGTCGACAACTAAAATATTTGATTCAATATTAATAGACTTGTTACCAATAATTTTTTTTATTAATATATAAAGTTTCCATAAGTATAATTTATATATATATATATAAATAAATATTTAAAAAATATATTTTAAAATTTCTGATAATAAACTATTTTTATGATTAGATATTCTATTATGGTAATTTGTTTTATTTTTAGTTGTTTGTGAGTTATAATAGTGTAAGTTGTTTTTGTTCGTCTTGGTGTGTTTGTCAATAGCATGCTGTGAAAATTATAAGAATTGACTTAAAAGAAAAACTCGATTTATCTATGAAAGAATTCCGTAGGTAACAGACAAAATCTGTAAGTAAATTAGCATTACATACGAATTATCCACGAATCAAAATCCGTATGTAATATGGACATTACTTATTACCTATCAACAGTGTGCCCGTGAATAACGAAAATAGTAGTTATCCACCAAGTCCCTTGAGGAATATGATTATTATTATATTTGTTAGTAGGATTATCAATATTAATATAATTAATATTATTAATATTAGTAATATTATTAATATTATTAATATAATTAATATTACTAATATTACTAATATTACTATTATTACTAATATTATTAAATATTATTAATTATTATTACTTGTTATTACTTATTATTACTTATTATTAATATTATTAAATATTATTAATATTACTAAATATTATTAATATTACTAAATATTATTAATATTACTAAATATTATTAATATTAT
>Ga0123342_1007388_pt1 | contig 14538 bp, 11 predicted proteins | sample Turbeawhitnodule_FD_89960 | JGI IMG/M metagenome (GOLD analysis project Ga0123342, IMG submission 89960) | Root nodule microbial communities of legume samples collected from Mexico - Turtle bean Mexico white nodule | ecosystem: Host-associated > Plants > Roots > Nodule | place: Mexico: Nepantla...
CATTGGTTATAAAAATGGAGGATACAAACTGTATAATCCAATGACAAAGAAGGTGATTATTAGTCGTGATGTTACATTTGCCGAAGATGAGGAATGACAATGGAATGCAACAACTGAAATGGATTCGAAAAAACGATATATTTATGTTTTGAACGATGATGTGGAAGATCGAGTCACTCTTGAAGCACCTACAGTTCAACATGAAGCTGTAATTCAACCTGAAGTTGCAACTATGATGGAACGACCAAGAAGGCAGCAACAACAACCTTTACACCTTCAAGATTGCGAAGTAAATCTTGATGATGAAGTTGATGATAATGGAGATTTGGTTCACTTAGCTTTTCTTGCAGAATCAGAAGCTGTGAGACTTGCCAATGCCATTCAACACCCCAAATGGCAAAAGGCTATGAATGAAGAATTGATGGCGATTGAGAAAAACAATATCATGACTCAAATTGAGAAGATTGTTCCAAATCAGAATTAAGGGAGGATGTTGGTTATTAATTCAGATTTTATTATTATTAATTCAAATTTATTACCCTTAAACTATTTTACCGTTATATTGCATTAATGGTCAATTTACAGGCCTGTTAGTATTCCTAGTTTATAGCTTCCAGTAATTGTAATTATTATATATATGATTGAGTAAATCAAAATGAATAAGATCAGTTTTGCAATTTTGTGTAATTACGTTCAATCAGTTGCTATAACCTTTTGTCTTTTCTTATTTCCTTCCATTAGTTCCTACACTCTACACCACTTGTAACCGGCACACGGAGCATGTCATTTGCTTCTCTAGTCATCATCTAGCCATCTGTTAATGTAATTCGTGTGTAATACACAATCACATTCAAGCTCTCTCCCTCTCCCACCTCTTCTAGACATATAGCACACTCTTCCTATCTCGCCGTCTCCACCACCACCGTTAGAGATTTCAACTTCATGGAATTTGACGACACTCGCTCGTGGATGGTGCGGAACTCGGAGTTCGACAAGGAGTGCTATTAGAAGTAGAAAAACACAGATCCAATGAAGAAAAAGGCAGTGAAGAGGATGAAGAAGATGTAGGCAACACTCGAAGTGAACACAAGACGAATGAACACTTCCTAAGGCCACTTGCGACGAGGAAGCGTTTGTGACGTAATTAGTGCGAGGGAGATGAGGCATAAACGTGGACATTGGAATGTCCTCGTTCAATAGCAACAATCTAACGGTAAGAGAAAATAATTTTTTTTCAAGTATGAGGTTAGATAGCTTGATTAAAAATAATTAAAGTTTTGTTTTGCATATATTTTTTTTTATATATCTTTGTAAATGTATAAGAATGTCTAAGCAAAGTTTTTCCTTTTTTGACTGGTTGTCTGGATCCTCTGGTTTGTATGTATTCGATTAAACATAAGTGATTTATTTAAGTTGGTTAAACTGTATTTGTTTTAGTAGGAATTTAGTGGCAAACTTATGGAAAAAGAGGTTGTTCGTTTTGTGCGATTTTGTACATAGGTTGGATCACAGGTGATTCGTATTTATTTATTTTTATTATTGATTAAAAAAACTAACTCATTTAAATGATTAACATAAAATATTTTTTTAGTACTTTAAATTCAATTTTTCATATTCTTCTTCTCTCAATGTCACTGTCACTGACTCCACCTATCCACACCTCTTGTAGCAACACCATCATACGGGGCACGACACCTACTTCTCCAGCCACCTCTCCACACCTCTCGCAGCAGCACCGTCACACGGGCCATGACACCTGCTTCTCTAGCCACCTATCAATGCAATCTGCATGGAACACATGTCTGCTATACACAATCATCTTCACCTCCTCTCCCTCTCCTACCTCTTCCACACATATAGCGCACTCCCCCTGCCTCGTCGTCTCCGCCACCACAGCCAGAAACTTTGACGACACCGAATCCAACGACACTCGCTCACGAATGGTGTCAGACTCGGAGTTTGACGAGGAGGAGGAATGATTTTGGTAGTAGAGAAACATGAATCCTTTGAAGAAGAAAGCGGTGAAGAGGATGAGGAAGACGTAGGCAACTCTCGAAGTGAACATCGGACAAATGGACACTTCCAGAGGACTTCCTAAGGACACTTGTAGCAAGGAAGCGTGTATGGCGTGATTAAAGTGAGGGAGAGGAGGCATAAACGTGGATATTGGAACTTCCTCGTTCAATAGTGACAATCTACGGTAAGAGAAATCCATTTTTTAACTATGAGGATTGTAATAAGGCTTGATTAAAAATAATTAAAGTTTTAATTTGCACATATTTTTCTTATATATATCTAAATGTATAAGAATATGTTATCAAAGTTTGTCCTTCTCTGACTGAGGTCTAGATCCCCTGATTTATATGTATTCGATTAAACATAACTGATTTATTTAGGTTGGTCAGACTGTAATTTTTCTAGTAGGAAATTAGCGGCAAACTTCTAGAAGGAGGGATTGTTCATTTTGTGCGATTTTGTACAAAGGTTGGATTACCCTTAAAGTGGTTCTTATCTATTTTTTTATTTATTATTGATTAGAAAAACTATATCCTTTAAATAATTAAAATAAAATATTTTTATACATTAAATTCAACTTTTCATATTTTCATTCTCCATCTCTCAATGTCACTGACTCCACCTCTCCACACTCTCGCAGTAGCACCGTCACACGGGGCACGTCACCTGTTTCTCCAACAACCTGTTAATGCAATCTGCGTGGAACACGTGTCTGCAATACACAATCATCTTCATGACCTCTCCCTTTCCAACCTCTTCCAGACAGATAGTGCACTCCCCCTGATTGTTGTCTCCGCTACCACCGCTAGAGACTTCAACGCCATCTGACAAGACTCACTCGCGGATGGCGCCGGGCTCGAAGTCTAACGAGGAGAAGTGCTTTTGGAAGTAGAGAAACACGAATCCGATGAAAAAGAAGGCGGTGAAGAGGATGACGAAGACGTAGGCAACACTTTAAATGAACATCATACGAATGGACACTTCTATAGGACTTCCTAAGGAAACTTGCGACGAGGAAGCATTTGAGATGTGATTAGCGTGAGGGAGCGGAGCCATGAACGTGGACATTGGAACGTCCTCGTTTAATAACAAAAATCCATTTTTTTTAACAATGAGGATTGTTAGAAGACTTGATTAAAATTAATTAAAGTATTTATTTGCATTTATTTTTCCTATTTATCTATGTAAATGTATAAGAATATGTTATCAAAGATTGTCCTTCTCTGAGTGGTGTCTAGATCCCTTGGTTTGTATGTATTTGATTAAACATAAGTGATTTATTTAGGTTGGTCAGGCGGTATTTGTTCTAATAGGAAGTTGGCGGTAAACTTCTGGAAGTAGAGGTTGTTCGTTCTGTGCGATTTTGTACATAAGTTGGATCACCCTTAAATTGGTTCTTATTTATTTATTTTTTATTGTTGATTAAAAACAACTAACTCCTTTAAATGATTAAAATAAAATATTTTTTAAGACACTAAATTAAATTTTTCATATTCTCCTTCTCCTTTTCTTTATGTCACCAACTCCACCTCTCCACACATCTCGCAACAACACAGTCACATATGGCACTCCCCCTGCCTCGCCGTCTCCGCCACCACCGCTAGAGACTTGGATGCCATCGAATTCGACGACACTCGCTCGCGGATGGTGCGGGACTCAGAGTCCCATGAGGAGGAGTGCTTTTGAAAGTATAGAAACACGAATCCGATGAAAAAGAAGGCGGCGAAGAGGATAAGGAAGACGTAGGTAACAGTCGAAATGAACATCAGACGAATGAACACTTCCAGAAGACTTCCTAAGGATACTTGGGACGAGGAAGCGTTTGTGGCATGATTAGTGTGAGGGAGAGGAGGCATGGACGTGGACATCGGAACGTTCTTGTTTAATAGCAGTAATCTACGATAAGAGAAATCCAATTTTTTTAACTATGAAAATTGTTAGAAGGCTTGATTAAAAGAATTAAAGTTTTGACTTGCATCTATTTTTCCTATATATGTATGTAAATGTATAACAATATCTTTATCAAAGTTTTTCCTTCTCTGACTAGTGTCTAGATCCCTTGGTTTGTATCTATTCGATTAAACATAAGTGATTTAAGTAGGTTCGTAAGACTGTATTTGTTCTATTAGGAAATTAGTGGCAAAATTCTGAAAGGATGGGTTGTTCTTTTTGTGCGATTTTGTACATCGGTTGGATCACACTATAGTGGTTCTTATTTCTTTATTTTTTATTGTTGATTAAAAAAACTAACTACTTTAAATGATTAAAATAAAATATTTTTTTAATACATTAAATTCAATTTTTCATATTCTCCTTCCCCTTCTTTCAATGTCATCGACTCTACCTCTCCACACAACTTGTAGCAGCACCGTCATACGGGGCACATCACCTGCTTCTCTAGTCACCTGTCAATGCAATTCGCGAGGAACACGTGCCTGCAATACACAATGGTTTTCACTGCCTCTCCCTCTCCCACCTCTTCCAGACATATAATGCACTCCCCTTGCAGCGCTGTCTCCGCCACCACCATCAGAGACTTCGACGCCACGAAATTCGATGAAACACACTTGTGGATGGCACGAGACTCAGATTTCCACGAGGAGGAGTGCTTTTGGAAGTATAAAAACACAAATCCAATGAAGAAAAAGGCGACGAAGAGGATAAGGAAGATGTAGGCAACGCTCGAAATGAACATCGGACGAATGGACACTTCCAGAGGACTTCTTAAGGATACTTGCGGCGAGGAAGCGTTTGTGGCATGACTAGCGTGAGGGAGATGAGGCATGGACGTGGACATTAGAACGTTCTCGTTTAAGAGCAGTAATCTACGGTAAGAGAAATCCAATTTTTTTAACTATGGGGTTGTTAGAAGGCTTGATTAAAAGAATTAAAGTTTTGATTTGCATTTATTTTTTCTATATATGTATGTAAATGCATAACAATATATGTATGTAAATGCATAACAATATCTTTATGAAAATTTTTCCTTCTTCGAATGGTGTCTAGATCCCCTGGTTTGTATGTATTTGATTAAACATAAGTGATTTATTAAGGTAGGTTAGAGTGTATTTGTTCTAGTAGGAAGTTAGCGGTAAACTTCTGGACGTAAGGTTGTTCGTTCTGTGCGATTTTGTACATAGGTTGGATCACCCTAAAGTGGTTCTAATTTCTTTATTTTTTATTGTTAATTAAAAAAACTAACTACTTTAAATTATTAATATAAAATATATTTTTAATACATTAAATTCAATTTTTCATATTCTCCTTCCCCTTCTTTCAATGTCATCGACTCCACCTCTTCATACAACTCGTAGCAACACCGTCACACGGGGCACGTCACCTGCTTCTCCAGCCACCTGTCAATGCAATCCGCGTGGAACACGTGCCTGCACTACACAATAGTCTTCACCGCCTCTCCCTCTCCCACCTCCTCCAAACATATAGCACACTCCCTTTGCCTCGCCGTCTCTGCAACCACCGCCAGAGACTTCGATGCCACGGAATCCAACGACACTCGTTTGCGGATGGCACATAACTCGAAGTTCGACGAGGAGGAATGCTTTTGGAAGTGGAGAAACACAAATCCGATCAAGAAGAAGGCGGTGAAGAGGATGAGGAATACTAGGAAGCACTCGAAGTGAACATCGAACGAATGGACACTTCCAGAAGACTTCTTAAGGACACTTACAACAAGGAGGCGTTTATGGCATGATTAGCGTGAGGGAGAGGAGGCATGGACGTGGACATTGGAACGTCCTCGTTTAAGAGCAATAATCTAAGGTAAGAGAAATCCAATTTTTTTTTAACTATGAGGGTTGTTAGAATGCTTGATTAAAACTAATTAGTTTTGATTTGCATATATTTTTCTTATATATGTATGTAAATGTAAAAGAATATATTATAAAAAAATTTCCTTCTCTGACTGGTGTCTAGATCCCCCGGTTTGTATGTATTCGATTAAACATAAGTGATTTATTTAGGTTGGTCAAACTAATTTGTTTTAGTAGAAAGTTAGCAGTAAACTTCTGGACGTAAGGATTGTTCGTTCTGTGCGATTTTGTACATAGGTTGGATCATAAAGTGGTTCTTATTTCTTTATTTTTTTATTGTTGATTAAAAAAAACTAACTACTTTAAATTATTAAAATAAATTATTTTAATACATTTAATTCAATTTTTCATATTCTCCTTCCCCTTCTTTCAATGTCACCGATTCCACCTCTCCACACAACTCATAGCAGCACCATCACACGGAGCACGTCACCTGCTACTATAGTCACCTGTCAATTCAATCTGCGTGGAACACATGCCTGCAATACACAATAGTCTTCACCGCCTCTCCCTCTCCCACCTCCTCCAGACATATAGCGCACTCCCCTTGCCTTGTCGTTTCTGCCACCATGGCCAGAGACTTCGACTCCACGGAATCCGGCGACACTTGCACGCGGACGACACAGGTCTCGAAGTCTGACGAGGAGGAGTGCTTTTGGAAGTATAGAAACATGAATCCGATGAAGAAGAAGGCGGTGAAAATGATAAGGAAGACTAGGAAACACTCGAAGTGAACAACGGACGAATGGCAACTTCCAGAAGACTTCTTAAAGACACTTGCGGCGAGGAAGCGTTTGTGACATGATTAGCGCGAGGGAGATGAGGCATGAACGTAGACATTGGAACGTTCTCGTTTAAGAGCAGTAATCTACGGTAAGAGAAATCCAATTTTGTTAACTATGAGGGTTGTTAGAAGGCTTTATTTAAAGAATTAAAGTTTTGATTTGCATTTATTTTTTCTATATATGTATGTAAATGCATAACAATATCTTTATCAAAGTTTTTCCTTCTCCGACTGGTGTTTAGATCCCATGGTTTGTATGTATTTGGTTAAACATAAGTGATTTATTTAGGTTGGTTAGACTGTATTTGTTCTACTACGAAGTTAGCGGTAAACTTCAGAACGTAAGGTTGTTCGTTCTGTGCGATTTTGTACATAGGTTGGATCACCCTAAAGTGATTTGAATTTCATTATTTTTTATTGTTAATTAAAAAAACTAACTACTTTAAATTATTAATATAAAATATATTTTTAATACATTAAATTCAAGTTTTCATATTCTCCTTCCCCTTCTTTCAATGTCACCGATTCCACCTCTTCAAACAACTTGTAGCAACACCGTCACACGTGGCACGTCACCTGCTTCTCTAGCCACCTGTCAATGTAATCCGCGTGGAACATGTGCCTGCACTACACAATAGTCTTCACCGCCTATTCCTCTCCCACCTCCTCCAAACATATAGCGCACTCCCCTTGCCTCGCCGTCTCTGTAACCACCGCCAGAGACTTCCACGCCACGGAATCCAACGACACTCGTTTGCGGATGGCACGTTACTCGAAGTTCGACGAGGAGGAATGCTTTTGGAAGTGGAGAAACACGAATCCGATGAAGAAGAAGACGATGAAGAGGATGAGGAAGACTAGGAAACACTCGAAGTGAACATCAGACGAATGGACACTTCCAGAAGACTTCTTAAGGACATTTACAACAAGGAAGCGTTTATGGCATTATTAGCGTGAGGGAGAGGAGGCATGGACATGGAAATTGGAACGTCCTCGTTTAAGAGCAATAATCTATGGTAAGAGAAATCCAAATTTTTTTAACTACGAGGGTTGTTAGAATGCTTGATTAAAACTAATTAGTTTTGATTTGCATATATTTTTCTTATATATGTATGTAAATGTAAAAGAATATATTATAAAAAAATTTCCTTCTTTGACTGGTGTCTAGTTCCCCTGGTTTGTATGTATTCGATTAAACATAAGTGATTTATTTAGGTTGGTCAGACTGAATTTGTTCTAGTAGAATGTTAGCGGTAAACTTCTGGATGTAAGGATTGTTCGTTCTGTGCGATTTTGTACATAGGTTGGATCATAAAGTGGTTCTTATTTCTTTATTTTTATTGTTGATTAGAAAAACTAACTACTTTAAATGATTAAAATAAATTTTTTAATACATTTAATTCAATTTTTCATATTCTCCTTCTCCTTTCTTGAATGTCACCGTTTCCACCTCTCCACACAACTCATAGCATCACCGTCACACGAAGCATGTCACCTGCTACTATAGTCACCTGTCAATTCAATCCGCGTGGAACACGTGCCTGCAATACATAATAGTCTTCACCGCCTCTCCCTCTCCACCTCTTCCAGACATATAGCGCATTCCCCTTGCCTTGTCGTTTCCGCCACCATTGCCAAAGACTTCGACTCCACGGAATTTGGCGACACTCGCACGCGGATGGCACAGGTCTTGAAGTCTGACGAGGAGGAGTGCTTTTGGAAGTAGAGAAACACGAATCCGATGAGGAAGAAGGCGATGAAGAGGATAAGGAAGACTGGGAAACACTTAAAGTGAACAACGGACGAATGGCCAGAAGACTTCTTAAAGACACTTGCGGCGAGGAAGCGTTTGTGGCATGATTAGCGTGAGGGAGATGAGGCATGGACGTGGACATTGGATTGTTCTCGTTTAAGAGCAGTAATCTACGGTAAGAGAAATCCAATTTTTTTAACTATGAGAATTGTTAGAAGGCTTGATTAAAAGAATTAAAATTTTGATTTGCATTTATTTTTTCTATATATGTATGTAAATGCATAACAATATCTTTATCAAAGTTTTTCCTTCTCCGACTGGTGCCTAGATCCCCTGGTTTGTATGTATTTGGTTAAACATAAGTGATTTATTTAGGTTGGTTAGACTGTATTTGTTTCAATAGGAAGTTAGCAGTAAACTTTTGGACGGAAGGTTGTTCGTTCTGTGCTATTTTGTACATAGGTTGGATCACCCTAAAGTAGTTCTAATTTCTTTATTTTTTATTGTTAATTAAAAAACTAACTACTTTGAATGATTAATATAAAATATATTTTTAATACATTAAATTCAAGTTTTCATATTCTCCTTCCCCTTCTTTCAATGTCACTTATTCCACCTCTACACACAACTTATAGCAGCACACGGGGCACGTCACCTACTTCTCCAATCACTTGTCAATGCAATCCGCATGGAACACGTGCCTGCAATACAAAATAGTCTTCATCGCCTTCCCATCTCCTCCAGACATATAGCGCACTCCCCTTGCCTCGCTATCTCTACAATCACTGCTAGAGACTTCGACGCTACGGAATCCAACTTCGACGCTACGGAATCCAACGACACTCGTTTGCAGATGGCACAAGACTCAAGATTCGACGAGGATGAGTGTTTTTGGAAGTAGAAAAACACGTATCTGATGAAGAAGAAGATGAAGACTAAGAAACACTCGAAGTGAAAATCGGACAAATGGACACTTTCAGAAGACTTCTTAAGACACTTACAACGAGAAGACTTCTTAAGACACTTACAACGAGAAAATGTTTGTGGCATGATTAGCGAAGGCGTGACGTGGACATTGGAACGTACTTAAACGTCCTCGTTTAAGAGGAATAATCTATGGTAAGAGAAATTCATTTTTTTTATTTTTAAGTATGAAGGTTGATAGAAAATTTAATTAAAAATAATTATTTTTAAGTATAAAGGTTGATAGAAAACTTAATTAAAAATAATTAATTTTTATTTGTATGTATTATTTCTATATATGTATGTAAATATGTAAATGTATAAAAATATATTATAAAAATTTATCCTTCTCTTAGACATAAAGTGTTTTATTTAGGTATTTGTTATAATAAAAAGTTAAGCGGTAAACTTCTCAAAGTAAGTTCGTTTATTAATTAAAAAAAAAAGCTAAAGTTCCCACCCTTGTCCTCATAAACAACATGGGACAAAACATATGTACTTACAATTTCTTTCGTTGTCTTTCTTAAATATCAAGTTATTTAAAAGGTGTTACAATACAATAATATCCTCCACGGAGTTAAACTTGTGAAATATGAAATTGGAAAGCTACTAATTTCGTTACAGATAAACAAGTTCACAAATAACAGTCAGTGATCTACATTTCTTACCCTACGAGAAGCAAGCAACCATTCCATTTTTTGTTGCATCTCTAGTTAACAACACAATACTGCATACCTAGTCACTTAAGCTGATAAAAAAAGAAAAACCTAATCTAGTCATCTTATAACTAAATCAACTACATATTTATATATTAAACATAGAAACATTTTCTAGACTAGAGAATTTGATGATCATTCATCAGGCATCATAGGAGGTGAAGTTATTCACAGCTTTGACACCTTCAGCAATGGCATGCTTCCCAAGCTCTCCTGGCAAAACCAGCTTCACTGCTCCTTGAATCTCCCTTGAAGACAATGTCATGTGTCCAGTGTAGTCCTTCAGCTTAGAAGCCTCACCAGCCAGCCTCTCAAACATGTCATTCATCAAGTTGTTCAGAATAGTCATGCATTTGGAAGAGATTCCCATTTCAGGGTGCACCTGCTTCAACACCCTATACACATACCTCTGATACCCTTCTGCACTTCTCCTCCCCTTCTTTTTCCCCAACTTTTTCTCTTTACCATTAGACCCTTTTGGGAACCTGCCCTTCTTCTCCTCCTTAACTTCCTCATTCTCTCCCTTCTTCTTTTTCTCTTCATTTTGAACTCCATCATCTTGAACACTGTTCTCTTGCTCACCCTTGTTTTCATTAGTCATGGCAGAGGTAGAGGAATCCTTTTGGGCTTGAGGATTCCCTTCTTGAATGGGAATGACCATCACATGCTTTTCTTCACCTACTGCTTCTTCTGTTTGAATATTGTCTTTGTTTCCCCGGGTTTGTCTTTTCCTGCTGCTGCTGCTTACAACAGATACTTGCACACTTGATTCCACAACTTTCTTGGTGGATCTCACCACCAACTTCTGAGCACGTTTTGGAGCCATTAACTATTTCTTCCTTTACTCCTGAACCTTTTTTAGAATCGAGAAGAGTAAGTTACTTATGGATGAGTATACTAATAGAAGAATTAGCCAAACCTGAAGGGGGGTTCAAGAGCTTGACGTGTGTACACCAAGTGTCATATGCGTAGGAACCAAGTAAATACGTGGGTTTAAAAGTGAATGGCTAGTTCAGAAGAGTTCAGAGGATGTGTCCCGCTCTGATTTTCTGTCCCTTCAAATTTATAGTACTATAATATCAACAAAAATATATAAAGTAACACACATGAACAGTGTAATAATTATCTATCAAGCTTTTAAACCAGAAGGCTTTCTTGAATAATAATATATTTATCAATATCTGCAATTTGTGTTTCATACCCTAGACTATAAATTAGTTATACACTAACATCTAAAAAAAATTAGAGCATCACCACAAATACCCAAATGAGAACTCAAACCTGTCAGTGAAAAAAAGTTATATAATTTATTTTATATATATATATATATTATTGGCAACGCAAATGGCAAAAGTAAATAGGGTGTTTAAAACTATAAAAATGTTCAAAATCAAATGGAGTCAGATTGAGATGGTTTGAAACTGAGTACCCGTTATCACCAACTCCTCATTCTTTCTTGAAAAGTTATGTTGATAACTTTATGTTAATAATATAATAATATATATTAATAACTTAATTTAAAAATTAAAAAATTAGGTTAGATTTTTTCATATGCCTTTTGCTTTTTTATTATTTCAGTCGTTGGGTAGATCAAGCTGATCCTCTGTTTTGTGCCCAATTTCCACATCAAACTTATCGGCAAATTTTCTCACCACCCTACTTTCTCCTTCATATTTTTCTTTAATTTCAAACATATCATTTGGATTATGTATTGAGAAATAAATAAAATTTAGATTGTAAAATCTAGAAAGTATTTTTAGATCCAAAAATATTTTTTTAAATTTTCAATTTAAGAAGTGGAAATAGAAAATTAATATTTTTCAGATTGTAGAATCTATAAGTTATTTTTAGAAACACCTTTCCATTTTACGAGAGGTTTAAATAGAAAAAATAATGGATTATAAAATTTAAAATATATTTTTTAAAAACAAAATAATTTTTCTACCAAACCTATGGGGTGTCCGAAGAAGTTATGAAGGTGCAGGAAGAAACAACCAACTTATCGGGCTGTGAAAAGAAAAAAGATTTTGGAAATGAGTAACCCATAATAGCAGGCCAGTTAAAAATGCCAGAAGGGTAGAGTTGAGATGTTGCTTTTACCACCTCCACACTCTCTTCTTATATTTTTTTTTAAATATTGAAAATGTTTAAATTATCTGTAAGTTATAAATATTATAAGTTACATAAAATTTATTTTAAATTATGCAATTCAAAACTTAAAATATATTTTAAATTATTCTAAATACATTTTAATTATGTAATCCAAAAATACATTCTATTAGATTACGTAATTTAAAAATTTAAAAATATATTATAAATTATGAAATTTATAATAAATTTTCAGATTAGTCAGACGATATATCCTAGATATAATATATAAATAAAAAAATGTATTTCATCTAAAATATATTTTCAAATTACATAATAATATTTTAAACATTACCAACATCCTCTGAAGGTGCATGAAAGAAAATATGGGGTGAAAAGAGCATTTGGCGCAGTGTTGAATAATAAAGGTCCATTATGAAGGAAACACATGTATGGTTATAAATTAATGAGGTACAATTTTTCTTCTCGTGGTGCATTTCTTAATTCTTATTTCAAGTTGTAAAGTTTTCTTTGTTGTTGTAAGTAACATGGAGCAAAAAGCCAAACATTTGAAATTCATCTTTTCAATAAATTATTAGAAAATTATTAAATAAAAAACAATTTTAAAGATTAAAAATAATTAGTTGTTATATTGATTAAATTAGGTAATATTTTAGAAAAAAAAATTTAAATTAATTTTTATTATTAATAAGTAGTTTTTAAATTGATATCTAATTAACTACTAAGGTTTTAACTACTAATTATTTAGATTTTAAATTTAGTAGTAGAAACCTTGGTAACTAATTAGATACCAATTTAAAAACTATTTTTTAATAATAGAAATTAAATTAGAAATTAATAATTTTTTTAATTTCTAAAATATTCTTTAATTTAGTTAATATAATAAATAATTTTTTATTTTTTTTTTAGTTTATAGTGATAAGTTATGATTCTAATCACAGTCTCAAATCTCAGGTGTTAATGAACCTGGTCAATTTTTAACTGGGATTTTATTTTTACATAAAAAATAATAAAATTCCACTAAATGTCTCTCTTTCTTGTGAATTAATTGTGATCATGAATGACATAATAGTTTCTGTAGGAAGCAGAAATGACTGTAACTCTGAAAATATCAGATAATGCAGTTAGTGCTTCCCAACAACATATTGCTTATGGGAACATGGAAGATAATTCTTTTATGTGACATGATAGGTCATTGTATAATTGCTATATCGATATTTATTCATATAATAATATTTTAAACCTTCGTTTGATTGATACATCTGTTATAAAAACAATAAACACAAAAAAAATTGCATATGGTATGTAAGTGAAATCTGGACATGAGACATTGCCCTGGAACATACAATTGAGATGAGACTCCAAATATGGCTATGGTTGAGTTAACTTTTTGAATACTCCATCATGATGTTATCTATTGAAAAGAAAATGTAGAGAATTGCTAAAAGTCCAATTATGATTATAAATAAACAACTCAGGAGGATTATGATTAGGGATGGTAAATCTAATAAAATATATTTGATCTAAAATATAGATATAATGTGGAATAGATTTCATCTGGTATCAATTCAATTCAATCTTTAATAACATGATTCGACCTGTCTTAAACTAACTTAGTTCGACCTGACCCACCCAAATTCAAGAAATAGGTGATATCACTTAAATTCTTATTCTAAATTTTTAATCTAGCAAAGTGATTATGTGATTGATTTTCTTAGAGGTATCAATATCATTATGTGAAAGTAAGAAATGTGACAACATGACATACCATTGGCGTTCAACTTCTCATAGCTCATAAAGAGATCTATAAAACTTGCAAATACTGTTGTTCTTAAATAAAAGAGAACGAAAGTGAGAGAACAGATAAAAAAAAAAGACAATGTAAAATAAAAACATTTAAAATATTCATATTATGATACATACACGGAAAAACCTCTATATAAAATGGGAAACAAGTAAAAAAAACATAAAAAGAGCCAAAAGAACTTATAAGATTCAGAACAAACAAAACAAATTGTTCGAAATAGCGAAAAGTAAAGTTACATATAATAAACAACAAAATAACCTAAAAACTTACAACAGGTGAATCAAACAGTTTATCATTAATAAGAAGAAAAAATAATATATGTAGAAGAAAAAAAATAAAGAATGTACTACTTGACTTTAACTCAGGATAAATAATGTAAAGAATTACTAGTTAACTTCTTAAAAAAAATAAATTAGGATCATATTTAAGAGAAAGAGAGTAACTCTTTCAATCAAGTGATAAAAAATGTATCACACAAGTTGAATATATATATATATATATATATATATATATATATATATATATATATATATATATATATATATATATATATATATATA
>Ga0123342_1007389_pt1 | contig 14532 bp, 9 predicted proteins | sample Turbeawhitnodule_FD_89960 | JGI IMG/M metagenome (GOLD analysis project Ga0123342, IMG submission 89960) | Root nodule microbial communities of legume samples collected from Mexico - Turtle bean Mexico white nodule | ecosystem: Host-associated > Plants > Roots > Nodule | place: Mexico: Nepantla...
GGGAACAAGGATTTGTCTTTAGAACAACTTTTCCATTTGGTAATTTGTCTTTGGAACCTCATTTTAATCCTCACAGACGACACCAATGTTCTGACCCAAATCCGTAGATATGACATCACTAGGGTCAATTAACATATTCAAGATATTGTCCAACACCAAATGAAAACGCAAACATTACCGAAACAACTCGTAATCATCAAGTTATTCAGGATAATCAAGATTGCGCCGAGGACATGGTTGAATTCCAACCATCCTCCGTTAGGCCATTAACTCAAGAAGAGTATCTCCTTGTTGCACTCCAACACCAAGATCATCACGGAGAAAGACTTGGAGCTTCGAACAACGGTCCTTCAAGGCAGTTTCAATCGTTTTGCAGAACAATATGATGATAGCTAACATGAAAGGGTTTCATCATTTCACATCCAAGATTATGGACATCCATCCCCAAAAATGGAAGAGGTCAAGTATGAAAAAATACAATGAAACGTTGAATCTCAAGACCCATATCCAAGCTTATATGACACAAGTAAATCTCTTTTTGGACAACATGACCATACAGTGCAGGTTCTTTAAACTAGACTAACAAGAATTGCCCTAGAATAATATTAGTCTCTGCTAAGAGTTCAATAGACTCTTCCCGCACATTTTGTGTAAGATTTCTTGTTAGGTTTGTCAATTGTAAACTTATCATTGTGACATGAACTCTTCATAGCTCTTATAATCATAAATATTTTATATTCTTATTTACTTCATTTGTAGGTGAACCTCCCTTCTTTCTTTGTGACCATCAACACAACGAAGTTCGGTCTATGGAAAAGTCATCTCTTCTCCACCTCAAAACTTTCCATATCTATTTTTAGTAAAAACAATTTTATGATAATTAACTCGTAATTATTATTTTATATTTTATATTTTATTTTCAACTCATCAATTAAATCATTTTCAATCATCTTTAAGAACCTGTTGATTGATAAATTAAAAAAAAAAAAAAAAAAAACATACTAATTAATTGACAATTTAGAGATAAAAATAAAAAATATTTTAAACATTGTATAAAAAAATAATAAAATTTATTAAGTTATAAATATAGTATAATCATTACTAAACAGGCTGAAGATAAAAATTATACGAAAAATAAGTTGTATTAAATTGATAGTCATAAAGAACTCATTTATTAAATAAACAAAAAATATAATTTTTTTAAATTATAGAGAAAATTATAAAAGTAAATTATTACTTTAAGAGACTTTATTTTAGAATTTAATATGATACATCAATATCAAAAATAAATAAACATAGCCCATATTCAAAATTTGAAAAATGAGGCATTTAATATAGGGGGAAAAAAGATAAGAGACTTTGAGAGTTTGAAAACTTGAAGTTGGTTAAATATTACACTTGGATTCATGGTCAAAGACTTATTTGTTTATTCTATTACGTAATACTGAGGTATTCACACACGTCATCTTAATAGTTTTAAAGTTAGTAACATAGTTTATTTGGCCATTTTGGAATAAAACATATTTTAGTTCTTCAAGATTTGCTTTTGTTGTTCATGTGATTTCAAGCTGGAGATAGCGTTTACGCGAAGCTCTTTTAAAAATTTGCGTTTGACGTTGACAAATTAGATTCGCCACATGCAAGAATCATTGTCAAAAGGAATATAAAAATGTAACATTTTTTTAATTAAACTTATGATAGAGGTGCATAGAATATTGCAGTATATTTTATTCACTTTCAAATTTTTGTTTATTACATTCGCTAAATTAATAGTAATATCACGATTTGAGAAGTTGTTTTCATTTGCAAGACATGAGAATTTTATATTTTGAATGAACTCAAGCACTGCAACATTAAGTGCTTATTTTATTTGTAAAATATGGTGACTTAAATGTATTGATGAAGATGCAGGAGTGCTACAAAAAATAGAATAAAGGCTTCACCACAAAAATGTCCAAATCTAATTTTTTAAAATACAAATTAAGCATCCCGTTTTTTAAGCTTACTTCAGTGCTTCATTGGACCCACCTAAGCCTATTTCTTTTTAGTAGAAGAGTGCACAAATGATGAAGGAAGAATATTGAAATTGAATCCTAGATTAACATAGCTCTCAAAGTGGATCAAAAGTACTTAATTTATTAGATTTTAATTGAGTTTTATTTTAAATTATTATTTAGTATTTATGTTTGATATAGATATTTAGCATTATTATTTACATAAATTATTATTAACTTTTTCAGCAAATTGTTAATACTAATTCTAATAACATATAATAACAATAAAGAATGATACATTTTGGATAACTTTAAGCTTAACAACTTAAATAAATTTGAGTTTGATCGATCATACTATCACATATCATCCACCATTAACATTGGTAATTAAAGAAAAAAACAACCCCACATTAACAGAAGACTAACACTTAAACCAAGTTCATGGCATGACCTGCAAAAAAAAGTTGCATCAAATATCCTTTCACTTGCTATTAAGAAGTAGACTTTAGGTCTAACTCAACCTCATAAAATCAAATCAATGAGATGAGATTTGCACCCACTTATATACTATAAAAAGTTCTAATCTTTAGTTAATGTGGGATCTCCAACACTTGCAGCAATGAGCTTTAACTAACCAATTCAAATTGAAATCATAAAATATTGATTTACACATAATATTTATTACTTTAAATATTTATTGATTAATATCATAAAAATATGAAAAGAACTTTTATGATTGAAGAAAATAAGTTATGCAACTTCTTATTTTTGTTAAGAAAATATTTTGCATAATCTAGGAAATGCGGGAAGATATAAGAGATAAAGAAAACCTTACATGCTACCTTCCAATGTTTTTTTAAACAAATTGTCTAGAACATATGAAATGTATCAAAATGAGCTTCACATAATAGAATTTTCAGAACAATTTTTTCACAATATAAATGATAACTTCTAGAAGTTTTCCAAAACCAGTTTTTTTCTTCAGTTCTTTCTTCTTTTTCCTTTCAAAATTTGCAATGGAAATGGAAGTGCAGTAGCAGCGATGCCGGCATGACACGGTTCAATGAGAGGGTATTTTAGTCTTTTAAATTAGTATGGAGTACAATTAGTAATAGTAGGAGTGCTTGAAGTAAAAATCTTATTTTTACTCTACGCTCTTTTTATCTTGATTTGTAAATGGAATCTCAATTTTTAAAATATTAATTATTGAAAATAATATTATATCATTTTAAATTATTCATTACAATTTCAAAAATATAATTTATATATTTAAATATTTATGAATTTCATTATTATATTATAACTTAAATAATAAAGATGTATTTATCATGACTTTTAACTATATTTAAAAAAATATTTATATTTACCTTGTACGCTAGACGTACTAAAATACTATTTATGAAGGAATTGTAAATAACATGAATATAAATTATCTTAATTCAAACATTTTGATTAATTTAAAAATATTTAATATTAATAATTTTTTTAATCTTTTATCGTGCCGTGCTCCTTTTGCAAGCCAGAGATATTATTAAAATTGATCAAAACACAAGATGTGCCTGAATAAGAGAATTACATATGTTGAATAAATGAATTAGAAAGAATTACAGTAGCACGATACATATACACTAAAATTCAGGATGAAAAAATTCTTCAAACAACGATTCGTATTGTGAAAGTGTGAAACCGTATCGTTTATACGTATCGTGTATTGTCTATTCAAATGTTATAGGCCAAACAAAAGAGAAAATGGAATGAGAGTGCATGTTTTTTCCTGCACATATTCACCGCAGAAAAGAATAGTCCATCATGCTCTATTATCCCCTCTTGCATTTCACTTCTCCTTGACAAATGTTAGAACTTAATTGGAATAGATATCATACAAAATAAAATAAATTAAACATGAGATAATATTAATTTAATAAGATATGGACACATCACATTTACAACTTCGTTAAATTTAAAGAGCATAGCATAGTAATATTTTAAGTCCCCTTATGAATAAATAAATATCGTAATTGTAGATAATTCGACATCTAAATCATACACTTATAGCATCTGAATAATATAGCAACAAATCAAATAAACTTGATCTTCTAAACAAAATAGTAATCATAAAAATGGCAAGATTATAATAACAAAATAGAGCTCTCTTGTTGCTGTAATGTGAGCTGGACATTTGTACTGCTTCTTATGCTCAGCCCTTGCAAGGGTAATCTTCATGCACTTTCCAAACAACCATTTCTCGCATGTCACAACAAATCCAAACATAAGCTACATCTCTCTCTCTCCACATGCCCCACACAAAGTCTCTCTATCTTCCTCTTTCAAACTCACACCCTCTTCATGTCTCTCTTTGATTGTATTGTTTTTTAATACCTTGATCCAGAACCTCAGCATTTGTCAAACCAAAATAGAGCAAAAATACATATATGGTCAAATACCAACAAGAAACCAGTTCAGATTACAAATTGTAAAAACTTTTTTGGCTCCGTTACTTCTCCACTTCCCCCTACATTACGTAGTGCTCTTGTTGTTTGTAACATAAATGAAATCGCAATCATATTATTCTCAATTCAATGAAGATAAGCCTGGGATAGTTATTATAAAGAGTTGCTACTAATTTTCCTTGTCTCAATCCTAATGACTTGATTTTAGTCTAGTTTAAAAAGTACTGAAGAGGTGGGAAATAGGTTACATTATTAAGAAAGAGCATAATTCTAACTGTTCACATAGAAACATATGCCAAAACTTAAAATCTTCTTCCAATATTGTTGTTCCAAGTTTTCACAACACAAGTAAACTAGTGAAATAATAAAGAAATAAAGACCACTGGATTTAGCATGCTAACCAGTCCCAACTTTGAATCTGTTAACTCGAGAGTCAAACAAAAGGACTCTCAAAAGTCATACTAACAATCTCACACAAAGAAAAAGAAGAAAAAAAGGCAGCGAACGAAAAAAATAAAACACGGTTGGAAACCATTAGAAATAAAGGCTTAGAAATATTGCCAAATTATAATATATAATATAAATGAGGTGTAAATCTCAGCTTTGTGAAGCTAAATTACGCATAGACCCAATTTTAAGACACAAATCAAATAAATGCTCAAAGTTGAACTCAAGAGGATGAACAAACCAAAGTTGAACTTAATCAAAATAAACACTTTAGGGCTTTTAATCATGAAAATAAATGACAGATGAAGCTATTCAAACTTTTAACCGGCATTAAGACAGCAAAATCAGGTATCAGAAGTAAAATCTCTTAACCCTTAACCCTGCCACATTCGTCACCATCCTAACAATCTTTTTAGCAAAAAATAGATACGATGTAATTTGTATTAACAAAGTTGACTCAGATACCCACAATTTCAGACTGAAACAAAGTTAACTTTGACTATTTGGTTAAAATAAGCTGTACACACTCCCGATAATCATACATGGCCAGTCGGCCACAGTTCTAAGTTCTGGCTACAAGATCCTGGTTCCCTACAGCATTCTCTACACCCATCATCATCAACATTTTCTTTAATGTGAATAACCTAAGTATCTCCTATCATATGGAAAATATCCAATTATATTAATCACATAATTGAGCTTTTATTATTTTTCCACTTATGTTGGTTAGATCGACAGTCTCGGTAGTTAAATCTCTGCAGCTCAGTCATTTCAACAACTGAGATGTGCAGCTTTCCCTCTTAGTAGGGGGTAACTTCTACAAGTGAAGCCTCGAAAGTAAAAATTAATCAAAACCTTCCACGTTTCAGTGTGCCGTAGATCAAATATCAAAATAGATATTGAGATCATTTTAGGCGTTGTAAGAAGTTTTACTCAGCCTTCTGTAACCCTATGGGAGGAGTGGGTATTAGAAACCTTTCCATGTGGAGCACTTTTGAAGTAGAAGAATTTGAAATGAACAAGAATAATTTGTAAGACATGGATAGAGATCGACAACATTGTAATATTATTATGAGTAAATTGTCCTCTTGTTCTTTTTTAAAATTCACTTGATATCCCTCCTTTGTTAGAATCTACCGAAAACTATTTAACTGTTTGGGATTTGTTACACCATCAACCCCAAACCCGTAACATTACCTATTCTGGAAATCCCAATGGATAATGTGTCTGGCAAATGCCTTTTAATGAAACTTTTGGTCCAACATACACCTTTCTTCTTTGTAGGCTATCCATTAAAAGGAGCAAAGAGTGGGGGAAATTATTACAGCTGGAACGTGCAGCAGTTTGAAGGAGAAAGGGATAATGATTGTGGTTCTTGAGTTTGGAGGCCAGCACAGTACGTTAAGCTACTTAATTTGTAGTTGGTTTGTGGTTTAATCCTTCAAACACTATTAAAATGTAATGTTATTTTAATAATATTTCCTTTATGTGTACCCACCTTTAGGTTTAGGGATTTTGACAAGTGTCTTGCTTCTTTTTATATTTACATCAATACAAAACACAACAGTGCAAGAGGGGTCAAAGCAGGTACAATCAAGCACTGTCTTCTTCATCATCTTTGTTGTTGCCGTTGTCCACCTTTGAGCCATTGTTGTTTTAATAAAGAAAAGTTTGCCCCGAGGAGCGCAAGCCAACAGTGGTGGTCTCACAACCAACCGATCATCCACAAGCCAATCTACTCACTTCTCGTTGGTGGTGTGTGTCCTCCATATGCCACCTTCCCGTCGTTGGAATCCCTTGGCAAAACCTTCATTTTTTTGTTCCAACTCACCTTTGTGTTTGGACACGTGCTCTCACGATTTTAGGGTTTCTCGTACTTGTTCTCAAGTTTGGTCACTTCTCTAAAGTGGCTTCAATAGGTTGTGCTCCTTTCTTTTTGGCTACTCTGACCATTACAATTGCAAGGCTCAACGGGAAGAATTATTCATCTTGGTCTACCTCTGTGGAATTATGGTACCCTAATCAAGGATACCATGATCACTTAGAAACTGAAATCAACTATATTTCTGATGCAGACAGATCAAAAAGTGGCGAAAGATTGACTTCCAACTATTTGTTTTTATGGCAATCAGTTGAGATTGATGTGTCTCTTATTCGAAGAATACAGAGGAAATTTTTGCTAATGATATCCAACATCTTTATGATTCAACTCAAAGAGTAACTTCTCTCAAACAAACCAACCAAGATATGGTTTCTCATATGGCAAAGGTTAGGGATGCACTAGAAGTAGTTAAAGATTCCTAGTGGCAGACTCATTAGAGGAACTCAACAAGAAACTTGATAAATATTATATGGTCTTGATTCTAAAAAGCCTACATTCATATTTTGATCATGTTCGTGCTCAAATTATAGTTGGTGATAAAATCCCTTCTATGGATGGTTGAATCACTAACTCAGGTGTGCCTAACATGAAAGATGACAATCAACATGAAGTTATTGAAACTACCATAATGGCAGTCCCTCGTGGAAGAGGAGGTCGGAACATACGAGGAGGACATGGTGGTACGTCCTCAATGCTCAAATTGCAAGAGAATGGGTTATGCCCAAGAAAATTGTTATTCCTTGCATGGTTTTCCAAACAAAGCTACTCATGTGTCTAATCTGAATAAATAGAATCTAAAACTTTTTATGGAGAGTACAAAGAATTGTTTAGGTACAAGTTTGAGAAATAAATCAGTCAAGGTCAATTCTCTTCAATGTCAAGTGTGTCAACTACATCATTTCTTAATATGTGGAAGGTCATAGTCCATGAATTCTTGAATCAGGTGTCTCAGACCATATCCCTTGTAATATTTCTTCATTTTCTTCCATTTCTTACCCAAAAATTCCTCATCGTGTTACTTTGCCAATGGATCCAAAGTGGCATCTCAAGGAGTTGGCCAAGTTTCTTTATCCCCTTCACTAAATTTAAATTTTGTCTTGTTCATTCCTCGTCCTTACAATTTAATTTCTTTGAGTCAATTGACTCGGTCTTTAAATTGTTCTGTGACCTTCATTGTTGGTTCCTTTATTGTACAGGTCGTTTGATTGGAAGACATGAATCACAGGGTCTTTATTATATGAAACCATGTCCTTCAATATCTTGTTTTGCAACTCCAACCACAACTTTTGCATGATCGTTTGGGTTACCCAAGTTTATCCAAATTGAAGATGATGATTCTTAGTCTCAAACACATTCAAGCTTTAAATTGTGAACTTGTCAGTTAGAAAAATATGTTAGATCTTTTCCTAAAAAGTTTAAAACACGATGTAATTCTTTTTTTTCTAATATTCATTCAAATACTTGGGACCAAGTCATGAGAATTCATGAATGAAAGTTCCTCACTCTTTAATCAATGAAAGTTCATCACTCTTTAATTTTTCCAAACGATCCTCCATACCATGTCTCTGCACATGTGTTAATGTCTCTCCAAGTCTTCACAGGCTTTTTGCAAAGGCTATTAAGTGTGTCTTTTTGGGATATTCTCGCCTTAAAAAGGGTATAAATGTTATTCTCCCTCAACTAGAAGGTATTATATATCTATAGATGTAACCTTCTTTGAAGACACCCCTTTTTTCTTGTCCTCCATGGAACACTCTTCATCTATTCAACAGGTCCTTCATGTTCCATCCTACGATCCATTGATTATTCCTTCTTCCTCTTAAACTCAAGCTCAAAGTACAAATAACATTGCTCCACCAACTTTTCTCATACACCAGCATAGAGCACAAATCACACCTTCATCATTGCCTAAAGAAACTCGTGACTCAAATCCTTCATCGCCAAATTCTCATACCATGGATCTTTCATCTTCATAGCCTTCTCTTAACTCTGATCAAGCTTGGCCTATTCCTCTAAGAAAAAGGTATTTGATCTGCTCGTAATCCATATCTTGTTTATAATTTTTTAAGTTATCATCACTTATCTCATTCATTGTTTTCTCCTTGTCCACCATTATTGTTCCTAAAAATGTTCATGAGGCACTTGGTCATCTTGGATGACAACAAGCTATGATTAATGAAATGCATACACTTAAACATAGTGTACTACGGAGCTTGTCCCTCTTCCTCTTGGTAAGAAGCCTATGGGTTGTAGATGGGTCTATGTTGTTAAAGTTGGTCCTACTAGTGAAATAGATCGTCTCAAAGCTCGTATAGTATTTAAGGAAGACTTACACAAAGAAAGTAAGGTTTTTGGATTATAATAGGAGGTAGCCAGATTGGGGAGTTAAATGAGAGGGCACTTTTTATATTACACCAGTGGAGTAGGACAATTTCATTATTCAACTAAAAATAAACAAAAATGTTAGTTAATGTCATTTTCTTAAGAGGGTAAAAGTAATGCAAAATAATGGAGGAGTTTAAGGAAAAATCTGGAAAAAAAAAAACAAAGGGAACGAGTATAATTTACTCTTATTTTTTACTATAAGAAAACTAAGATAAAACAAAAATTGAAAAAAAAAGAGAGGATAATGAACCATCCTGGACAAAAGTACACAACAGAAAGCAACCAAGAAAAATAATCATTCCATGGAACAGAGCTGTTCAATCCCTCAACAATTGTTATGAACTTTCGTGTAGGAGCCTCATGGACCTAGAAATAGAGTAATCCTTCTTGTGACTAATGGTGAAAGCAAGATGCAGACTCGTCCATGACAGAACCTCCTAAACTATCACAAGTTTTCTGAAACTTATTTCTCATTGATAATATTCTAATCAATTCTGCTGTTTAAAAAGGCTACATAGTTATCCCTAACAATTGTCCCAATTGATAAAATATAAATAAAGAGATCCCATAGAAATATAGGATCACATCTAACAATCATCCTAGTTAATAAAATAGGGAACTGAAAATTGGATTCTGGTATCCAGATCTTATTAGGAAAGGAAAAGAAAAAAAAAAAAACAAGATAGATTGAAATAAATAAAGATTTAAAAACAGATATATGATAATCTCAAGTAGTGGACCACATCAACAACATGAATGTTCCTTCCTGTTAACAACTATCGGTAATCCATTAGAATCCCTGAATAAAGACAATCTAACACTTAAAAAGAATTATTAGGCGACATGACAAATTGACATCATTACTTTTGTAAAGCAACAGCTTTAATGAATTATTTAGTTTTAGCAAAGTCACAACATACATTGGAATGTAAGGCAGTGACATGATAGTCTGACATAATCTGTAACCAGGGTTGTACAAAGTTCAAATAAAGAATACAGGAAAAAGCAAATGAAACAAGAGGAAAGGTACGATATGCGAGGACAAAGACAGCCAATCCACCCTCAAATTTGAAAAAAATAAGGTATAGTACTAAATATCTCCACTATTAAGCCAGGCTCATCATTTGGTTTTGTGCGACACTAAAATCAAATTATATCATTAGTTTCTTACTATTACAACCTAAGCAAATATATTTATAAAGCATATTCATTATAAATAGAATCTGTTGTAGAAAATACGGAGATCAAAGTTTTCGAATTGCACTATGAAGCTACATTGCAAAGTATCTGAGAGTAGGAATACTTCTTCAGTTATAAGAAATTCAAGACTAAAAAAACTAGAGAATGCAAAACAACAACGGGCATGTAAATAAAATGTCACTGAAGATACATCTAACTCAAAATCCAAAGCCGGCCAGGAGTGAGTAAAACATATACCTCTTTATTTCTCTCCTTGCAAATCACTCCGTAGGAAGCCCGCTGCAAATTTTCCCATCCTCCAAAAGCTTATTAATCGCTGTCTTAAGCCTCTGATAATCGTCAACAGTATTATAAACTTGATGAGATATCCGGACATAACCAGTTATAAATCCATCCTTGTCCCTGGGATCCCTATCATCATTCCTCAAAACCTGGTAATATACAGGAACTTCAATTGCATGATAGACCCTTAGATACGACCTTAACCGCAAGGCATCATCATCACACATCACGCAGAGCTTAGAAGGCAACCCCACCATAATCATGCTAGCGCACATTTCAGGAGGCGACCCTAGAATCGTTCCCCAAGACTCCGCCAACATGGTCCCCATTTTCACTACCGCATCATGGTTCCTCTGCATGATCCCCTCAATCCCACCCTCAAACCGATTCACGAACTCCAAAATCGACGGCACAACAAGTTGGGGGCTATAGTCCCGCATCCCAACCCATGCACTCTCAACCGGTAACCCCTTTCCGTACTCCTGCGAAACGATAGGGTGGTGCACGTCGTTTGAATTCTCTTTACAATACAAAAAAGCCACCGAAGGCGGAGAGAAAAACCACTTATACAAATTGCTCACGTAAAAATCAGCCCCAATTTCCTTCACGTCCACGGGCAAGCTTCCAATGGCATGAGCGCCGTCCACGAAAATCTGTTCCACCCCTTGCTCTCTGCAAATCTTAATCAATTCGCGAACGGGGAGAACCACCGAAGGCATCGATGTTATATGATCGATTATAGCTAACCTAACTCTTCCGCCGTTGAGTTTACCTTTCTCGATGCCTTTCTTGAACTCGGTTACGATTTCCTCGTCGGAACGCACCGGGAAGGGGAGCTGGACCTCGACGATGGTGCCGCCAATCGGAGTCACGTAGGCTTCGATGGACTTCTTTACGGCCTGGTAGGCACAGTGGAACATTATGACAGAGTCCTCTCGGCGGAAGTGTCCGCGGACGAAGCGGCGGCCGATCTGCTGGAGTACGATGGCGGCGGCCGTGGTGGCGTTGTCGACGAGGGCGACGCGATCGACGTGGTCGGCATTGATGAGGTCTGCGACGGTGGCGCGCGATTCCAGGATGCCACCGCGGAGCACGTTGAAGAAGAATTCGTCGGGCTGCTGGAGAAAGCGGAGCTGGCATGCGGACTGCGCGACGAGAACAGAGCGCGGACAGCTTCCGAAGCTTCCATTATTGATCCTAGCGACGCCGCGTTGGTGGTGGGAGAATTCTTCTCGGATCTCGGAGTCGGAAATGGGGTGTCCAAGCTTGGGTTTCTTGGCGGCGTGGTGGTTGTGCTCTACGGCACCGTTTCCAGGGTTTGGGATGCTGTTATGGGATTGGGGAAGTGTGGTCATTGTTTGGGTAATCGCAGGGTTTCAGGTTGGAGATAGCATGGGTTGGCTGAACAATTGGAGGCTGGAGTGCAGAGACTGGAGTGGTGCGGTGAATTTGTCGTTATTCACTTCCTCTTTGCTCTTTTTTTTTATTTTGTTTTTGACTAATAAGATTGCCTCCTTTTCAAAGCATTTTAAGAAGAAAAAGGTAAGACCACAGCGTTTGTTTGCGTTTTCGGTCTTCTGTGAGGTTTTGTAGCAGACCCACACGACTTTAATTTTTATTCCGTTTTAGAATAAATGTTCAGGCAGGGGAATCTGTGACGAGTTACCAATTTAAGAGAAACATTAACAAAAATCTTACTCAACTTTTGAATAATCTGTTCCTGTTCCTACTGCAAGTAGCTTTTTAAAGAAAACTTTAATTTTTTTATTTGTCATTATTAAAAATTTTAAGATAATATAATTTTTTTAATTATTTTCTTTTTTTATCATGCATTGAGAAATATTTAGAATGAGAAAACTGAAAAATATATAATAGGTAATTTGTTTAAAATTGTACTGAACATAAAATAATTAAATGTTTTCTTTAATTAAAGGACTTAAATGGCTATAAACTTACGGAATAATATGTTTTAAATTGTATAACTTAATTACAAAATAGTCTTGTAATTAGTGTTAGGTTTTTTTAAATTATAATTTAATCACAAATTTTTTTTAAAAATTATTAAAGATATTCACATTTTCATATAATTTTAAGATTAATATTTACACATTTATACTTTTAATAAAATGACATTGTTTTAAATTTTAAATAGATTTCACATTTGCGCTTTTACAACAAAATATTCATTTCTATTATATTTTAAGTAAAATTAAATTAGTAAAAATTAAATTTCTTTTAAAATAAAATATAAATATTTTTATGAAAAAGTTAATGGTTTAATTATTATATATTAAAAATATCTTAACAATTATAGTTAATGACATAGTATTTTATTCTATGAATCCGAATACATGTACATATAAGAAAGATTATTTGGATATGATGTCCAAACCTTTTGTAGAAACAATGAAGAAAATAAAGTTTGGAGAAACACTAATCATGATGGAGCTTTCTCTAAATCAAAGTTGTGGGAGTAAAGTTTTGTATAATGTTATTAAGTTGTTAGGTTTTATGTGGCTTGATTTGATTAATTGTTGAGTTGGAAAAGTTTGATAGAATTCTTTGGGGTTAAAATAAAATTCTTAATGGATAAACCATGATTTTAATCAATTAAAATATCGAATTTGTTTTTGTAAGGAAGAGAAAAAGTTTTTACAAATGTGAATCGAATGGAAGGTTATAAGTCTTCGACACTTAGTACATAAGATAAGGTACTTATTAAATTTTTTTTGACTCAAGTCAGTGTTCAGTATTTAAAGGTCGATGATAATAAATATTATTAAATGTGTATTTTAGCTTAGGTACATTAAACCTATTTATCGAATTGTTGAGTTGAGCTTTCGAGGTGTTGGTCCTGATTAGCACGACTATCACTATTAAACTTGTGGTAATCTCACATATGATGGAGGACTGTTTGAAAGGACCCAATATGACCTTTGTGACAAGGAACATGATTAGAAGATTGGAAGAAGAAGAAATTTAGAAGACTATATTTTTGTGGAAAACTAATTGTTGATTATTCTTCCAATTTTTCTAGTATTGTAAAAATTGTACAAAGTAATATAGGCTTTATATTGGGTCATTTTCATGGGTTATGTACAGGGCCAATTAGAGTATGGTGTAAATAGGAAAAAGAGTTTAGTTAAAGTTACAATTGGGTCTCCATGAACCTATTACAATTCTATATCGTCGTCTAGGATTTTGTAGTTCTCTCAAAGGAAGCTTGGGTGGAGCCAACATGACAAGAAAGGAGTGAGTACCCAGTTGCACTTACTCATAGGAGGCGTGACCTACATGTGGTAACATCTCAATGGAGAGCTTTTTTAGCCAATGCCAAAACACCACTTGTTATCAAGGGAATTGATAGGATTCTCTCCAATGAGAGGCAGACACTTGTCAAGTTAGGAGTAGAGCATTTTTAGGTTAATTGTTTTTTTAACTTTGGCACCTCTTAGCACTTTGTAATCTAGCTTAAGCTTTGTTTGGATTAGAGGGTGTGGGGGAGTGGAAAGTTGAGGGTATGAGTGAGTAGAAGTATGAATAAAGTTGAGGTTGTTTGGATTGGGGTATGTTAGAGTGAATGTGTGATGAAAGTTTATTGAAATTGGTTAGTGATGGGATTGTTGTAAGAATATTATAAATTATTTTGAATAGTAAAAGTTGTAAGATTACAAATTTATCATTCTATATAAAAGAAGAATAAATAATAATTAATTTTTTTTTGCATATTTTAGTTAATTAAAATAATTTAAAGTTTAATTTATAAATAAAAAAAATGTAAAATTGAAAGAAATAATGAATTATAATTTAAAATTTAAGTATAATTTTATTATTTAACATTTTATTAATTTAATTATTTTTTTACTTAAGTTAATTTATTTACATAATTTTA
>Ga0123342_1007391_pt1 | contig 14530 bp, 9 predicted proteins | sample Turbeawhitnodule_FD_89960 | JGI IMG/M metagenome (GOLD analysis project Ga0123342, IMG submission 89960) | Root nodule microbial communities of legume samples collected from Mexico - Turtle bean Mexico white nodule | ecosystem: Host-associated > Plants > Roots > Nodule | place: Mexico: Nepantla...
TGTTTCCTCGAATCAATCGGTTGTTTTGGTTCTAACAGTTCAACCATTTGAAAAACAGTTTTCAATCTTTTCTCAAAACATCTAAGTATAAACAATCGGTTGTTTCGACAAAACAATCGGTTGGTTTAACTTAGTTTGAAAAACATTTTTCTTTCAAAAAGATTGAGAATGCCTATGCTTTAGATTTAATCAAGGGGTGGATTACAACACTCAAACTACCCGATAACTAAACTAAAACAGCACAGCAATAGCAAGCTCAGCCAAGGCTTCAACATCCTTCAAAGGGTTTGGATTCGTCAAAGCTTGAACACCACTTGGTTCAACACATTTTTCCTTGCACCACTGTGTATCTGCCACACGAAATCACCTTGATGAAAGGCTCTCAACTTTACCTTTCAATTGTATCTTCTTGGCCTCCTTCTTTGCAGTTTATCTCTTATTGTTCCCTAATTTTCTCTCTTGGTATCGCTTTGATGTCGGCCTTACTTCTCAACCTCTTTCTTGTTTGGAAGCATCTCAGCCCGAGCATTGTTTCTAAACTCACGCAACTCTTCCAGCTACATGAATTTTGCAGCCGTCCTTCGTAGCTCGTCTAAGTCAACGACTAACTTCTTGCATAGGTTATCGACAAAAAGTCTCAACCTTAAGATCATTACCGTGTGGTGCAGGGTTACATCGGGAATAAGTTTTTGAATATTTAAAGCTATATTCTCGAACCTTTCCATGAATAAGCACACTTACTCTCCCTTTTCTTAGCAAACATTTACTAGGGTTATTAAGGTGAGGTTGTGAGGTCAATTTTTCGCAAATTGCTCCCAAACTTGGCTATCAATGTCTCAAAGCAATCAATTGACATATAGAGGAGTTCAAGTAAACTAATTGAGGGCTCCTCCCTTTAGGGATGTTAGGAAGACTCTGCACATGACGTTGTCATCCATGGTGTATAAGCTAATATGTGTCGTGTTAACATCGATGTGCTCGTCAGGATCGATCACTTCGTCATATCTATCTATGCTTAATCCATTCCAACTTGTAGGCAGCTGGGCTTCCACTATTCCATGATGAAGGGGTTTCGACAAACTCCTCCCACTATCTCGAAAATATGGGTCGAAGTATTCGGCCTGGATTCGATCTTCTAGCCACCAATTTTTAGTCGTCGGATCATGACGAATGGGAACGTCACTTAGGTTATCTTTGTGGGTATATCCTGGTCAGATTCGTTGTTGTAGGGTGCCCGTGACCCCTCGTCCAACATCTTTCTCATCTCCTCATTCTCATGTTGGAGAGCTCAAATTTCTTCTTCGCTTTTTTACTTCATTTTGGCCATCTCTCTAAAGGACCATAAGTAGGGCTACATAAATCATTCTCCCTCGTCGTTCTTTGTTTGCTAGTTTTGTTTCTCACAATTCCCATAAAGTCTTCTTAGTCCTCCTCGACTTCACGATGGACGTCAATTGTTCATATATAGATCGAGAAGATCTCATCACTACAAAGCGAATATTGTTGAACTTGAAGCTTTGATGTCTCCAAATCTATGAAGATTGCTTAAAGACTAGGTTGTTGCTTGTGGCATGGGTTCTGGGTAGATTAGAATTTGTCAATCCACTCTTAGCTTGATCCAAAACTAAATCGACCATGTTCTTTAAAAGAAAAAGTGTTTTTCAAAGTAAGTGAAAAATAACATGTTGATTTATCGTTTCAATCGGTTGTTTTAAACTTGGTAGTTTTGGAAATGATCAATCGATTGATTTTTTGAAAACATAACAAAATTGGTTAAATCTGTTAAAACTGTTTTTGCTTATTTCAAATATGTTTTGGTTTTTTAGGCTATATAACTGGTTTTTGAATCTCTAATTTGAGAGAGAGATCAGATTACAAAAGATCAAATAGATTTTCCAAAGATTGCAGGATTGTTAAGAGCTTTGCATTGATTAAGAGTGAAGTAGGTTCTGTTGTATTCATTTTTGTATATGGTGTGATCCTTCCTATTCTTTGTTGTTCCTTAATTCATTTTGTAAAAGTGTGAGAAATTGATGTCTACAGGCAGAGGGTGTTATGATCTATAGTGGTTCTGTTTCAAAGAGGGTGAGTGTTCTTGAAGGGTTCAAGATCACCTCTTTGGTGCTTGTGTTGTGTAATATGTATTTGATTGCTTAGTGAAATACCTAGGGGTTTTTGTGGATTGGATGTAGCTCAAGTTAAGAGTGAACCAGTATAACCCTCGTGTGTTCAATCTCTCTATCTCTCACTACTTATAAAACTGTTTGATATGTGATTTTTCAAAGTACTGATAAAAGCAATCGATTGATTTTCTAGAATCAAATTAAAACAGTTTTGTTGATTGGCTTTTCTAATTGCTTCTTCTGTGATTCTGCGTTAATATTCATTTTTGCCAAGAATTTGCGAAAATATATTCACCCCCTTCTTGTTTAAAGGCCTATAATTCCAACAAATATTTCCTGATGCACGTCTCCAATATGAGTTTAATATTCAATATCTCTTAGGACTCCTTGATATTAACACTCTTTGATATCGAGTAAATGTGTAACATCAATTCAAATTAATGGTTAATGGTATAATTAGTATTATGTATAAATCTATTTTTAATAAGGTATTAAAACAATGAGTGAGTTATTTAAACCTATTTCTGTAAGTCCACTACAAGAAAATCATTGAATAGAAACCAATTTTATAGACAAAAAATAATTTGTTGTTATAGTGACTAAATTAGATACTATTTTAGAGACTAAAAAAATATTGGTTTCTAAATTAGTTTTTATTATTGATAAATAGTTTCTAAATTGGTATCTAATTAGCTACCAATGTTTTAATTATCAATTATTTAGATTCTAAATTTCATAGCAAAAACCTTAGTAGCTAATTTAGATACAAATTTAGAAATTATTTAACAATAATAGAAACTAATTTAGAAATCAATAATTTTTTTAGTCTCTAAATTGGTCTCTAATTTAGTCAATATAGAAACTAATTATTTTTTATTTTTAGAATTGGTTTTTATTTAATGATTTTCTTGTAGTGATGATCAAAATATATCAAATGAGAAAGTAAAAAATATACATCTTTAAGTAGCTAAAATAAGAAAGAAAACAAAATCTCTAATAAAGAAGTAAAATAGAATATTTTATCTTGTAAAATTACTTCTACGTACCCTTTAAAAACATGTTCTAATGTGAAAAAAAGAGATTTTTTTTTTTAAAAAGTGATAAAACAATGAATGTGAAATTTTTTTATTGAGAAAAAATATGTAGATCAAACAAAAAAAAATACTCACAAATTCAATATTTAAAATTTTGAGTTGAGTATAATATCTAAAAGATTATATACTTGATTCTTAATTGACTTAACTATAATTTCTAACAAACAGAATTGTGATGGCCACACGCAGTTGCTGAACAAAAATAATTATTATACCGTACATTTTTTAAATTTTGGCCGTACACTATTAAAAAAGCGCGTTTAGATTAAATGGATGTGACGGTAGAGGGAAGTGACGAGTCAAATGTAAGGACCCAATGCATGAGAGAAGACGTATGAATGAAAGTACAAAACAAAGAAACATACATGAACGTCAAATACCCGCTACCACCATGAACACCACTCAACCTTTTAATTTCATCTTCCTCTATCACACTCACATTTCAATGACACCAAAGGAAAATGAAGCATTGAAAAAATTGCTTCGACGTGTTGCAACAAAACTTGGAAGAGTTTAGGGAAAGAAGGATCAACATTTCATGCATGTGTTAGGATCAAGATCTCTGTGTCTTCATATATAAATTTTTAAATATGAGAAATGAAAAAAAAAATTATGTTAATATTGTAATATTGAGTTGAATTTAAAATTCATTTTCTAATATGGTAACAAAGTATGTTTTTGTAATGTTGAATATGATTTACTTCTTAACCAACTCCCGTTAATCCATTCATAAATAATTAGTTTTATTTTAAGATGTTCATTGCTCGACATGAAAGAATATATTAAAAATCCTTCATCAACTAAAAATAAGATCAAATTATAATAACGATATCTTTTTTTATTAACAAAGAAAAATTAATATAATAAAAATATTTCAAGAATATTTTAATCCGTATACAAAATAACTTCACCATTCTCTATCATCTCTTACGCATATTCCAAAAACATAGTATACATTAAATTAAGAAAACCAAACAAAACATAACACATCCATACACTAGTGCAAAATGCATAAACAAGTGTGGTTTATTTAGTGCGACTTTGCGCTCAAACACTTTTGTTAAAAACGCGATGACATTTTTGTAATTAAGTTCATTTACAAGTGCGATTATTAGTAAAGTCGCACTTGTAAATCAAGCGTTTGGATTTACAAGGGCGACTATTTGTATATCAAAGCATTTTGATTTACAAGGGCATCTATTTGTATAGTCGTCCTTGTAAATCAAATGCTTGATTTACGAATACGGCTTTACAAATAGTCGCCTTCTTAAAACCTTTTTAACCCTAATTTAGAAACGCGTCACTTTCGTTTTGATACTCTCCTTTCTCTTGCGCTTCGTTTCTCTTATGTGCTTCCTCTCTTCTTTGCATTGTCTTCGTGCCATCGGTAAACATTGTCTTCCTCTCTTCTTCTTCACCATTGATTTTTGTATGTTTTGCGTTCTCTTATGTTTTGTCTTATGCTATTACTAAGGTCATGCTTCATTAGGAAGGTTTTTGTTTGCTTTCTATTATGCCTTCCTTGTCGTTGTTGCCACCTTGCTCCATCATATATTTTCGTTTCATTGTGAAATTTTTATTTGCGTTTTTTGGACTTCCATTGGGATGAAATACAAAGAGGTATGATATGGATGCCCCAAGAGATCAAAAGAAATGCTACAATAATGACCATGTTCTTCGGAAAATATCAAAGTTGAGAACTTTGATTAGAAACCCAATCAACAGCGAAAAAGAAAAGGAATCCTAAACGTCTCTTGTAAATGTGATTTATAAATGCGGCTATGTAAATAGTCGCATTTATAAATCGAATTTACGAATGTGGCTATATAGCCGCCTTCTTATCTCTTCGATTTACAAATGTGTTCTCATCAAATGCGGTTATATAGTCGCCCTTATAAATGTAAAATAGTTGCACTCGTTTTGCTTTTCTGCACCAATGACATAATCTTGAGCTAAACTCCAAGGAGAGCATGGGTAACTACTCTGATACTACAAACATTTCAACATTACTACCTAGAATACACTCCAAAATATACCACTTACGCTACAAACCACCACTTGTTTTGTAACAAATTAACGTATTCCAAATTATTTTGACCCTAATTTGTTTGTTTTGATACCTGCTGCATCTAAACTTTGAATCCTTATCTCACCTTCAAATCTTCTCCAAAATAGGTTGGCGAAACATGCACCCTAAAAAATGTCAGAAACCAGAAATCTTCTATTGCACCCTTACAGGACTGTCGTTGTTGGTGCCTTCTATATAGCATACTTTGCTTCCTTTTAACAGAACTTCCACTGCTACTACCACCAAAACACGTGACATGCTTTGATCTTCCATCGTGCATAGTTGCTCGCCCACGAGTCCTCTTCTCACCAAGCCTTACCTCCTTCCAAGATTAACCTTCATCATTATCTAATGTACCTGCAATAAAACACTCAACACCTTATCTAAGACTAGCACATGGGGTTAGCTCGTATGAGGGAAAAAACATATAATCTCCACATAACTACTAACTCTTAATATAAATCAAACATGCTAAAGGATCCATACACCATTCAGAATAAGGTTAAGTCTTCTAAATATTCCTTGACAGTAATCTATGACCAAACATTTAACTGTGCCACTGGAATGCCTATTTTACAGGTTAGGCTTCCTCCAAAAGATAATGAAATACTGGATAATTCTCTGCTTTCATTACTATCAAAGTTTCTATACATATATAGCCAAAACAAAACAACAACTACCAACTCAGTAAAACAGAATGGCAAAACAGAGAAAAAAAAGATATGCCTCAATAGAAAAACAAATCTATGGAATCCTAACAACTTGGAAAAATACTACTCTGCCCTTTGTTCCAATTCAAATTCTCAACCATTACTTTCTTTTTCCTTTCATAGTACAATCATAATCATAACAAATACTTAGGCTTTGTGCTTTGTCTTTTGGGCCTGCTCTTTGCTATTGGGCTACTCATTGATGTTTCATCATGATCTTCAGTTGCATTCTCTTGGGCCATAACAGCCACCCTCCACATGATGTACTCTCTCACTCTTAAAAATTCATTTGTTCTTATGTTTCCATAACTCACCAATTATTGCTACCCACATGTTTCCCCGAACTCTATTACTAAACTCATTCAAAAAAGAGAGATTAAAGTGCATGAAATGTGACTTTGCATCGTACTGATTAACTAATAACACACCCAACCAAGCATAACACATACCCCAAACAAGTCAAGCTATTTTATAATTGAAAAACAAATGGGATATCGTCTCATCTTCTTCTCCACATACAACACATAAACTACTTTCTAAAACAACTCCTCGACTTACATAATTATCCCTTGTTACTACTACATTTTGCAGAACTCTCCAAGCATTCACCTGTACGGAGGGGAGGGTTTTTATTTTCCATAAGCGTTGAAACAGAGACCTATGTTCACCTTCTCCTTAAAATTGTATATGTTGACTTTACCGCCCGCTAACCCCTCCCTCCATATCCATTTATCATTTTCTCCTTCTCCTACACCTTTCACAACAACTTCCTTATTTTCCAACAACGCCATTAATTGATCCACTTGATTCATTTCCCATACAAACAGGTTCCTTCTTCAATTCAACTTCTAGCTCCATTTATTATTATTTTTACACCCAACTTGGTACAACTTACACTCTTTATTTTTGGATATGGAGTAGAGTCTTGAGAACTTAGTCTTTAAATCCTCACTCTCCACCCACTTATCTTTCCAAAACCTTACAGACTTCTCATTACCTATCTCTCACGTACCATTGTCTTCAAAATTATTCTCCCACTCATCCAACTTTCAAATTCTTTTTAGATCCCTCCACCACATTGATTCCTTCTTTTTATATTGTAATTCTTTAAATTTCTTCAGCCCATATTTAGACTCTAATACTTCCAACCATAACCCTCCATTCTCAATTTTGAGTCTCCAGATTTATTTTCCTAATAAAGCGCAATTAAAATGTCTTATATCAATGATTTCTAACCCACCATGCTCTTTGGCTTCACACACCTTTTGCCATGAAGCCCAACCTATTTTCCTACCATCCGAGTCCCAACGCCACAGAAAAGTCCACTATAAATTTTTCAACTCTTTCATCATTGACACCAACATGAGGAAGTGCGATACATAGAACAAAGGAATAGATGTAAGAAAAAAATTTAAGCAAACAAATCATGTCTGCCATAGATACACACTTTCCTTTTCACTTTCCCAACCTTTTCCTTACTTTTTCTAACATTATCCCAAAAGTTTCCTATGATTACCCCTAACCTCCACTTCCAAATATGTAAACAGAGTTTCCAAGTATCACAGTTGAGAACGAACACAAGACTCTTTAGTCTACTATAATTAATTCCCACCCCACTTATTCTTCTTTTTTAGTAATTCACTTTCAACCCAGAAGCCAACTCAAAGCAGTTCATAAGTTTTTTAACAATGAATATACTATTTGTATTATCTTTGTAAAAAAACAGTCATCCACATATTGTAGCATACTTACCTTAATCCTTTTATCTCTAACCCTTTTGCCAGCATAAGGAACAGGAAAGTGGCTAAAGGGTTCCCATGTCTCACTACAAGAAAAAAATGGTTTTAATGAGGGTTTATTTTTACATTATCCAGGGTTAAAAACTCTATTAAGTCATTTACCCAGAGTTGCAGTTTCCCTCGCTAAACCATCTATGGGGAACGTGTTCCTGAGGATTTTTTTAAACCTCAGGAAAAGTCTTTCAGAACCCCTGTTAAATATCATGGGTTTAAGAACCTTCGCAAAATACCATGGGTTTCAAAACCTCCGTAAAATATTGTGGGTTTAAAAACCTCTGTTAAATACCATGGGTTTCAGAACCCTCGCATGGGTATCAAAATTTCTGTAAAATGACTTGTTGTTTGAAATAACATTCAACCCCATTTTCCACCATCTCTAATGATCCTCCTAACTTCTCTCTTTCACCGTAGATACACTACTCTCCGACATAGGTTCAATGCCCGCCGACAACAGTCCTAGCAATGAATCACAATTCAACCACACTTATGTTTATTATATCTAAGGAGAATAAACACTAAATAAGGCATTATCATTGTTTTTTCTATCACCTTACTCGACAAAACTAGTGTTTATCACTACTTTATATATCCTAAATAATTGCATTATCTATCAGATGTGGGTTTCAAAGCTTTATGTGTTATTGGCTTTGAGGACTTCAAAGATTGCAAGAACATATTGCGAGGAGAAATTAACTTTATCACTTCTCACTTTCACGGTGAATTAATTATTGGATGCAATTTAAAATAAAGGCCTCAATTTAAAATATTTCAAAATTATGAGAATTAAATATTAACAATTATAACTAAAACTAAAATTGCACATAAAATATACGTACAACAAAAGCTAAAACAAAATAAGTCAAGTTTTTTGAAGTATGAGCTTCTAACAAAAAAACTAGGAATTATATAAACCAACTACTATCAATTATAAGAAATATGCAAATAATGTTGAAATACTTATTATCCAAGATTAGTTGTTGAAATTCTTATTATCCAAGGTTATTTTAGTGAGGTTTTAAAATAAATTTATGAAACTTTAGAAAACTTTTTTGTAGGGTAAAGTTACACTTTCAAAATTTTAGAGAATTTAGTTATAAAATATATTAAAACTATATAGTTTTAATTATTTATTTATAAATAGATTTAATTTTATTTATTTATTAAAGTTTGAAGAAATTGTAGTGTTTTATTGAGGTTTTACAATAAATCTTTGGAGTTTAACGAAGGTTAAAAAACCTCCATTATTTTGTTGAGGTTTTAGAATAAACCTTAGGAATTCACTGAAAGTTAAAAAAAAACTCCGTTATTTTGCTGAGATTTTATAATAAATCTTTGGAATTTAACGAAGGTTAAACAAACCTCCGTTATTTTGCTGAGGTTTTAGAATAAACCTTTGGAATTTAACGAATGTTAAAAATACCTTTGTTATTTTGTCGAGATTTTAAAATAAACCTTAAGAATTTAACAAAGGTTAAAAAAATCTTCGTTATTTTGCTAAGGTTTTAGAATAACCTTTGGAACTTAACGAATGTTAAAAAAATTTCGTTAATTAAATCAATTCTTAGGATTATATTAACTTTCGTTAAATAGTCTCTGTTAAAACTTTTTTTTTTAGTGTCTCAACCCATTTTGAGATTTGAATTCCACCGTTGAACTTCCATTTACCAAAATCGATATAGAAGTGAACTCAAGACAACTTTTTATCCATTCTACCCACCTTCCACATAAGCTTAACCTACCTATTATACATGTGTAGTTAAACACGTCAAACATTATATTTTAAATTTTTAACCATATAAGAAAATCATAAAGAAAAATTAGCATCAACTCATTCTCATTTTTTAAGTAAAGATTCACACTTTAGGTTTAAGATTTATGTTATATAGGTTAATTCCATATAATGTTATATACATTGTATTATTGTAATCATATTTTTTTTATCAACAATAAAATTTAATAAATATAAAACATTCTAAAAGTGTTCTAACCTTATGCCTATTAGAGCCTCTGATGTGAAATCGATGGTATTAATGTATTTATGTTGTATTATACTAGTGGTGTCCAATAATGAATCTATTTTTAACATTTAAGTATTATGATTGTCATAGACATGCCACATCAAGTAGGTTTGGCTACAACTAGAAGATAATTCATGATCTATACGTAATCATGGAATTTTCTAGTTTTTTGGAACTTGAACAATGACAATAAAATAAAAAGTATTTTACTTGGAGTGTTTTTTATAGGAGAATATTGGTATAAGAGTTAATGAATAGAGAATAAATTTATTTTATATATATATATATATTATATATATATATATATATTATATATATATATATATATATATATATATATTTCGTGCACTGTAACTGATATTCAACTTTAATAAATTTATGAGTCATTTTATGATCAAATATAAAAGTTTATTTTAAATTATATACTAATACAAGTTTTTTTTCAAACTAATTTTTCATTTCTTATGTAAGATATTAAGCATTTTCCAAGTAAACTATTTGAATTTATTATCAGTGTAGTTCTGTCTAAATGATTATATAGACAATGTTTAAAAAAGAGACTTATAGATAATAATATTGATAAATAATCGGTTATAACATTTATTGTATGTAAAATAATATAAAATTTATAAAATAATTTAGTATATTACAGGGTTGGATAAATTTGTTTTAAGAATATTTCTTATGAATTTATATTTATATTAAAAAATTATTAAATAAAAATCAATTTTAGAGACATGTCACTACAATTTTATATACAAAAAATAATTAGTTGTTATAGTGACCAAATTAAAGACCATTTTGGAGACTAAAAAAATATTTGGTTTCTAAATTAGTAAATAGTTTCTAAATATATATCTAATTAGCTACCAAAATATTTGTTGCCAAATTTAAAATTTAAATAATTTATAGTTAAAACTAGCTAATTAAATATTAGTTTAAAAACTATTTATCAATGATAGAAATTAAGTTAAAAATCAATATGTTAGTGTCTAAAATTATCTCTAATTTAGTTAATATAACAACTAATTATTTTTTATTTATAAAATTAGTTTCTATTTAATAATTTTTTTAGTGTCATAAAATATACTGCATTAAATAATCTACTTTCCATATTCTAGAATCCCTATTACCATTCATCTCCCTTAATACACCTAAATATTTTTTAATAAAAAATTCTAAAAAAAGTTATCAAACTTAAAAATAAGTAATATCTCATATATAATATTATTATAATGATGTCAACCATTGAGATTGAGATAGGAAGAAGTTATCCAAAGTTAAGAAAAACCATTTAGAGATGAAATGTAGTGATAGTTATTAATTAAATAGTTAAATATTAAAGAAAGGTATAATTAACTTTAGATTTTATTATATAAGTATTTCATTTTGTGATAATTATCTAATTTGGTTTATGTCTATATATTATTCATCAAAGGGCAGTCTCTATTATTTATTTTAGAAAAGTCAAATGGTATCCCTATTTTATATAACAATGAGGTTGAAAAATGTGAATTTTTAATTAATTTAGAATTATAAACATGTTAAAATAAAATGAAAATTATTTGATAATTTCAAAAAATAATTTAATAGTATCTAAAATGGAATTTTTATATTAATTAAATTACATACTATTTTACATACTAGAAAATTATTATTATCTAAATAGTTTTATAATTAAAAAAATTTATAAACTAGACCAACTCTATTTTGACTTTTTCTCTCTCTTCCACTTAGTGAAGTCTTGTGTGCAGCTTATTTAATCTTTTCTTATAGTATATATTGATTAAGATTAACAAGTTGGCCAGGACAACTAACCAAAAAATATAAAATAAAAATAAAAAAATAAACTATCCAACATCATAAAATCAATTCATAGGATGAAATTTGCACCCTCTTATATACAATGAAATATTTTCACCAATTAAATATTTTCATCTCTAATCGATGTGGAATTTCCAACACAAACCAAACTCAAGCAAAATACGAAAACTCCAACATTTGTTTGTATTACCACCCTAACAGAGTTGCATCGGTGATGAATTTTGTTCATCGAAGCAGTTACACTAATCTTTTAAAGTAGCTGTCATCCTTCATATTAACTTTGTCTATTTTTCTTTTCTTTGTGAAAGGTGGAACTCAGTCATTATATGTTTCTGGATAATTATGCTTCCAATTAATTGTGATGAAAAATAAATAAGAGGTAATGTCCAGATAGAAAGAAATAAGATATATTTTTTAATGTATGGTAAGCTGGCATGAGTTTTGGAGATTTTATCTAGAAAAAATGGTACTTATCAAGTTTGTGGTAGTCGTGATTAAAAGAGGAATGAAAAACATTAAAATAAGACTCAAAAATATAGAATAGGAAAGTTTTTTTGAAGATGTAAACCAGAAAAAACAACAAATCATATCAAACACTAGAACCAAAGGATATTTCTTGGATGATAAAGGTAGACTAGATGAGGAACCAAAGGACATTTAGGTTAAGAAATTTTAAATTAATGACTAATTTATGGTAGATATAAATTTAAAAATTAGTTTATAAATATTTTTAATAATAAAACTTACTTTAAAAAATAATAATTTTTTAATTTATAAAATAATATATAACTTATCAATATAATATAATATTTTTTTTTAATTTTTAAAATTAATTTTTATTTAATAATTTTTTATAATATATAATGATAATAACTAATAGTAACGATGATTATATAAAGATGATAACTATTATCACCGCTTCCACCATACTCTCGTTATCATCTTGATTTTGTTTATTGTAGTAATTCTAGTGATTAACTCATATTTGCCACCTATATTGGAAAAAAAAAATAAGAAAAGGAGTAACATTTTTTTATATAAAAACTTTTATATTAAGTATTATTATGCAATTTAGTTAGACTAATATTGGAGATCCCATATCGACTAGAGATTAGAGTCTTTCATTGTATATAAGTGGGTGCAAACCTCAACCCTATGAGCCGGTTTTATGGGGTTGAGTTAGGCTTAAAGTTCACTTCTTAATATGGTATCAGAGCCATTTTCGAGCCTATCCTAGCGAGTGTTTGTGTTGGGCCTATCGTGCCACCCGCTATCGGGCCGCTATCGGACACCTCAAATAATAACAATCATTTGCCATCACATGAAAAAAAAATTACTAAAAAAAGTTTAAAAAAAAATTATGAGAGGACTAAATCAAAACTCATATGTTAACAAAAAACAATACATAGGTAGACTATACTTATCTAAAAAAACTCATATGAGTAACCCTAAACCTAATTTTTTTTTTCACAGTAATTTAGACAATTCCATCAATTATGAAATATTCCTATAACATTAGTTCTAACTAGTAAATACAATGTTGCACAAACTAATGTAGAATAACTTTTATTCAGAGACCTAGTTAATGGTCTCAAGCATTTACCAAGATAAATTTCAGCTTATAATATCTTTATCTTTATCTTGTTTTTTCCAAATTAAGGGTGATATATTAGAATCATTAAATTAAAAAAACGCTAAAAAAGTTACTAATATAAATAAGAAATTACATACTAATATTACGCATATATAATTTAACTTTATATTCATCATCTTTTTACATATAACTTTAAAAAAAAAAAGTTATTTTTCTTTCTAATAATCCATTTCTTTAATTTATAACTATTATATGAAATATTAAAATAAATAGTAACGCGCTTTTAAAGAAATTTGTAAAGTAACTTAATCTCTATATTTTTTTTCTGTGTATCTCTTATTTCTGTAATTTAGGTATGAAATATAATGAGATAGATACCAATGCATCATTATTCAACGTTGAGTTCTCTTTCTGAATAAATTTCGTGGATGTTTCGTGGGATTAGTCATGTGGTGGTGGGACAGTCTCTCATTGTCATGGCTACGTAATTTATGTGTCTTTCTTCTTCGTTGTTGTTATGAAGAATTGACATGTCTATGCATACAACGACAGAGGAAAGAAACCTGGAGCCACAATGTTCAAAGTCTTGCACACTAGAAAAATACTTGCATGTGAATTTCATATGGTGCTTAATTTTCCGCGTTTGGGCGATTTGTACGGCAACTATTTGTGTACTTTCAAGGACAACACATACGGTAATGACTTTTAAGAAGAAGGATCCACACGAAACTATTACACCAAATTCATACTTTCTTTGTTTTCTTCTCTAATATCTTTTTCCAATCCTCTATGATTTGTCATATAGATTGGGTTGGTTAGTGCTTCAAATATCACATTTTGTATGTATGTTTTTATAGTTATCATAGTTAACTCTTTTAAACCCTATCGATTTTATCACTTAATCTAGTTTTTTTTTTTATGTTATATGAGTTTTCAAATTTCACTATTCTATCGAACTGAACAAGTGTTTTTCTATGTGGTGGTTGTCTTATGTGATTGAAAATTATTTTTTAATTTTTTTTTCTTTTCTTATTTCTATTATTTTAAATTATCTTCTCAATTTTTAAATCTAACTATATATTTAGATCCATGTTTTCTTAATATCATATATCATAAAACAACTAAAACAAAGATTAGCACAAAACGTAAATAATAAAATTTAAAAAAAACTAAAAATTTAAAATAAGAAACAATATTTTTAAAACATAAATAAATAAAAGAATTATAAAAAATAAAATAAAATAAAAAGATAACTAAATTTTAAGAAAAAATTAAACGAAAAGAGACAATTTAAAAAAAA
>Ga0123342_1007392_pt1 | contig 14529 bp, 5 predicted proteins | sample Turbeawhitnodule_FD_89960 | JGI IMG/M metagenome (GOLD analysis project Ga0123342, IMG submission 89960) | Root nodule microbial communities of legume samples collected from Mexico - Turtle bean Mexico white nodule | ecosystem: Host-associated > Plants > Roots > Nodule | place: Mexico: Nepantla...
AAAAAATGTAAAAAGGTATAAATTCATAAATTAGGGATTATTTTATATGTAAATTAGCAATAAATCCTCATAAGTGCCTATATTTTAATATGAAATATTACTGAAATTAGACACTTATCAATGGACATGCATCAAAGTAAAAGGAGAGGAGATAGTACACCACTAACAATGTAAAAGGAAACAAATTTATTCATTTGATTAAACTAGTTTTTATAAATAAGGGACTAATTACAAAAAAGACAACTTAAAAAAACAAAAGATTAATATTATTCCATTAACACGAACCAAACAATCTTAAAAATCTCGGTTTTTTTATTATTCTATAGTAAACACAAGGAGTACCAATGTATTGTTCCTTATCACTTTACATCATAAATAAAAACTAGCAATAAAATTGGAGTTTATATGTTTATGAGAGATGCTTGCAATTGTTATACCGTAGATCAAGTTTGATGCAAAAAGGTGTGTCCTCTGATTCATGATGATGATGAATTATGTTTGTTTAGTAAAGCATACTTGCTCTGCTACTTGTTTACCTTCTTAGGCTTGGACTTTCTTGGGACCTGTGATGCAAATCCAGAGTTTCTTCTACCCATTCACTTTCTCCTTCTCTCTCTCTCTGTTTTAAAGTTTAAAGACTCAAACTTTTCAATTAGTCTTCTTCCTTGCCCTCAAAACTTGGCCGTTGTTTTTGACTCTCATGTAAGCACCTTCACCCTCCATTGGTGCTTTTAGCTACACCTGTGTCTATGTTTGTGTTTTTTCAACCTTTGCCAACCAACTCTATCTGTCATCCACTGTTCACTATCTCACATAACATAACTAGTTACAGCTCCACCTGATCTGTTTCCTTTCATACTCTATTGTTCTTTTATTTGTACCATTTTGTCTAGTACTATTAGTCCAAATCCAAGTTGTTCTTGATATATAGCATTAACATTTTAAAAAGGAAGAACACATGTTCAATAGTAGGCTAGCGTCAGTGTGTTCATTTGTTGTGATTGGTCACTTATTAAATTCGTCAACTTTGCATTTTAGGCGCAGGGTTATGAATGGATGCCAATTATGAGAAGCAAGGTCTGCAAGGCGGCGAAGTGAGCATGGCTGAGAAGAAAAGGGAAGTGATGGTGGCGATTCCAAATGAGGGTGGTGGTGAATCTTTGATGGCGCAGAGAATGTTAAACGATAACGAGGTTGCTGCAAAGTCGCCACCTTTGAACTGTGCTTCCCCTGAGATAAGGTTCATGCCAAGCCCAAACAAGCCCCCAAAGGTTCCCGCTTCCAACGCCAATCTCACCCGGAGAAAATCACTCACAAGGTCAGTGTATTCCAAACCCAAATCAAGGTTTGGTGAACAGCCTTACCCTGTTGATGGTACCCTTTTGGAAGAGAATGGTACCTCAACTTTGCAAGAAAATATGAGTGTTGGTTCACCATATAAAGCATCGCCTGTTAACAATAAACCTGGAACTGTTAATAGAACAGTCTCCATCCTTTCTGTGATCACTCCCAAGACGCCGTTGATGGCGTCTCCCGGGCCGGCTGGCGGGGAGGATTTCGATGAAATCATTTACAGAAAAGTTGAATTGAGTAAAAGCAAACGCAGTAGGAGAGTGACAGCTAAGGTTTTGTTTGAATGGTTTGTTTTTGTGTGCATTACAAGTAGCTTGGTGGCTAGTTTAACAGTTGGAAAACTTAGAAGGACGGAGATTTGGGGTTTGGGGATTTGGAGGTGGTGTGTGCTTGTGTTGGCGACCTTTTGTGGCATGTTGGTTACCAGATGGTTCATGCGCATTATTGTTTTCTTGATTGAGACCAACTTTTTGTTGAGGAAAAAGGTGCTGTATTTTGTCCATGGACTGAAGAAGTGTGTCCAGTTCTTCATTTGGCTTGGTTTGGTTCTTCTTACATGGGTGCTGTTGATTAACCGGGGGGTGCACCGATCTGAATTGGCCACAAAGATTTTGAATGGGGTAACATGGACTCTTGTTTCACTCCTCATTGGAGCATTCCTGTGGTTCGTGAAGACATTGTTGCTGAAGATTTTGGCGTCAAATTTTCATGTTAAATCTTTCTTTGATCGAATTCAAGAATCGCTATTCCATCAGTACATTCTGCAGACTCTTTCTGGGCCTCCACTTGTAGAAGAGGCTGAGAAGGTTGGGGCATCCCTCAGTGTTGGTCACTTTAGTTTCAGGAGTACTGATGGTAAGGGTGGAATGAAGAAAGAGACTATTGATATTGCGAAGCTTCACCAGATGAAACAAGAGAAGGTTTCTGCGTGGACCATGAAGGTCTTGGTAGATGCAATGACAAATTCAGGGCTGTCCACAATCTCTGGTGCACTAGATGAAAGTTTTGATGATGGAGAAAATGAACAGACTGATAAAGAGATTACTAATGAGATGGAAGCAATTGCTGCAGCCTATTACATTTTCAGAAATGTTGCTGCCCATGGTTGCACGTAAGTATATATACAGTCACTTCTAGTTGTCTGTAAAATGTATTTGTCCTTCTCCGTTTTTTGTGATATTGCCTCTCTTGTTTCTCCTAAATAGTTCTGTCATTATGAATAGGTACATTGATGAGGATGAACTACGGAGGTTCATGATTAAGGAAGAAGTGCGGATGGTATATCCCTTACTGGCTGAAGCAGAAACGGGACAGATTACCAGGAAGTCCTTAACAGATTGGTTGGTAAGGTCTACTACATCATCTACAAAATTGTTGTGATAATGAGAGGACTGAAATTCTGTTTGGGTTGCAAACATATCACTCCATAATGTTTGTTATTGTTGGTGTTCTTCAGTTGAAAGTATATCAGGAACGCAAATCATTGGCACATGCCTTAAGCGACACCAAAACTGCTGTGATACAACTAAACAAGCTCGTGACAGTAATCCTAATAGTGGTAAACATAATTGTGTGGCTTCTACTAATGGAGATTGCAACAACAAAAGTACTTGTATTTCTCTCTTCCCAGCTAGTACTTGCAGCTTTCATGTTTGGAAACACATGTAAGAACATATTTGAAGCTATCATCTTCGTGTTTGTGATGCATCCATTCGATGTTGGTGATCGATGTGTTATTGATGGGGTTGAGGTAATCTATAGCAACTAAATTTTGTTTCCTTGTTTGAGATTTGCATATTAATGCCTTCTGTTAATCTGGCAGCTATTGGTTGAAGAAATGAATATACTGACCACAGTCTTCTTGAAGCTTAACAATGAAAAAGTGTACTATCCAAATTCTGTATTGGCCATGAAACCGATTAGCAATTATTACAGAAGCCCAGATATGGGCGACCGTGTAGAGTTCTCAATTGATTTTACAACACCAGCTGAGAAAATTGGGGCACTCAGAGAAAAAGTAAAGTGGTAAGCTAATTGTATCTTCATGAGTAAATGAGTATATTCTTTATAGTCCTTTATTTTTGTCTAGAAACTTAAAACTCACCTCATCAAATGATTCAGTTATGGCTTCCGATTATTATTGGTCCATCATGGATCATGCAATAACATATGACCAAAAAAGGGAAACATACCTTCGAAGTTTGACCTTATGAAGTGTATATTGTGAATTAGTATGTTGCATATAAATTTGATTGTGAATTATTGCAAGTGCAAGGGTGCATCTTCAACAGGAGGATAAACTCTTATTCCTGTCATGCCCTCACAGTATGTCTGTGTTTTTCTTTCTTCTAATTTGTTTTTATATAATTAAGGTACCTGGAGAGAAATCCCCAATACTGGCACCCTAATCATGGCTTAGTAGTGAAGGATATTGAAGACGTAAACAAGATTAAGATGGGTATATACGTTACCCACACAATGAACTTTCAAGAGTTTGGGGAGAAAAACAGGAGAAGAACTGAACTGGTGATGGAAATAAAGAAAATATTTGAAGAACTCAACATCAGATACAACCTTCTTCCACAAGGCATTCATCTCAAACGTATGGAGCCAGAACCTAGGGTGCTCAATACATGAATCAACCGCATACATGCGAGCCTCCTATGTTTCATTTCATCCATTGGTTGATTTAATTGGTGATAATTGGGAGTGGTTCTTTAGTACAAATACAGGGCTTAGTATTAACAATTTTACTTCCTACATATGATATGATTAAGAAATTATGAATTCAAGACTCTTGTACCAACCTTCAAGTGGATCCAATGTAAAGTTTCGTCTCACAATTGAGCTCTATCCTCTGCGTCTGCCTTTAATTTGATTAGGTCAATATTGTTTCTGATGTGTGTTATGTGCAGCTTGGCTTCTTTTTTCTGTCATGTCTATCGTCTTTTTTGTTAAATAAGTTTTTAGTAGTAATTGGGTTTTAGTCTCTTTAATTTTTCTCCATTTTGGTCTTTTGTTTATTTCTGTTGTTCATAATTTGTTTGAATGAGGGAAGTTCTTGTTTTTTGTATTTTGATCTATTTTTGGTTCCTCCCAAAGATCAATTATGAACATGAGAAATACACAGACTAGAAATGAACAGCTTTCTAAAGAAAATAAAATAAAAAAATTTAACAACTTTATATTTTTCTACTTTTTATTCTTAGTTAAATTTTATCAAGTAATAAAAAGTAGTGTTAGTTTCTACCATGCTTCTAACCAGAGAGGGTATTCTTCTGAGCAGAGAGGTACCCTTAAATAGGAGGGTCTTAATTGGATAATGTTCCAGATTATGATAACGTTATCCTCCCAATAGCAACTACAGAATATCCCACGTAGGATAACCTACAAGTGCCACGTTAACAGAAAATCTCCATTTCATTATCCAGTTTCTGAGCTTCAACATCTTCACCAGACTCTTCAGGCCAGACCAGGCAAGCACAAACCAAGGCAACACCTGAGATGGCTTCTGCTTCTGTTCCGGTGGCTTTGTCTCTGACCTCTGTCACGCACAGCAAGCCTTCATGCCAAGCCTTCTTCAGGCCATTACCCCTACCACAACCAAAGAAGACCCTCTCAACAAAGCCACTGTCAAACTCCAACCTTCAAATTAATGCATCTTTGAAGGAGAAGGCAGTGACAGGACTCACAGCCGCAACCTTCACAGCCTCTATGGTGATCCCAGAGGTGGCTCTTGCTGCTGGATCCGACTTCTCCCCTTCTCTCAAGAACTTTCTATTCAGCATCTTCGCTGGTGGGGTTGTGCTAGTAGCCATACTTGGAGCAGTTGTTGGAGTTTCCAACTTTGATCCGGTTAAGAGGACTTAAAACTATGCTCTACTTTTCATTTTTCTGCTTTTCTCACTGTTTCGTTTCTTGCTTCATGTAAGTAAGTTTATGCGACTGGTTTTGTTCTATATCATATGCATACTAAATATCTCAGCTCCACTTTATTCTGTACCCTCCTCCTGCTTCTTAATTTTATAATATATATAATAACTGCGTTTGAACCCCGGTTCAACATGTTTATGTTGTATGTGTTTTATATTGAATGAACTCGCAGTTTGTGGGTCAAAAACTATGATGAACTATTGTCAGAATTCTGAAATCTTGATTCACACTACCAACAAATATGTTATGAGTTCAGCCTTCCCCTTTGTGTCACCCCTATGTGGTAAAGTACTGTTTAATATAGAAGAATTTATCCTCAACTTCATTCTGCTTAAGAAAACCTCACCTCAGTCAGATACAGTAAGCCACGCCATGCCCAGAAATGAATTTGTGTCAAGATCAAATAGATTTAATTGTGTTTATTGGTATCAGCATAATCTGAGTTGTTGATTGAGCTTTTAGGTTGTGTCAATTTGGTTATTTCTCAATCAATTTCTTTTATTATGATACATGTTATGTAAGTAAGATCAATGATTACGATTAGATACACATTTTCAATTATGTTCAGTGATTCTAAATTACGGTAATTTGTAAAATTCATATTACCTAAGTTTAATGAAGCTATGGTGTACTGGGTTTTGAATGTAAACTACAAAGATAAAATACCTACCATAGTGAATGAGTCTTGTTGATGGTAACTGATGCCTGTAACCATCACTAATATGATACAGGTATTAACTATCAGTAGTATGATAAAAATTATATACACAAATAAGAACCATCTTCACTTTATTTACTAGCTTTTTAGGATTAAGTTTGAATTAAACTTGATCTTGTAGTACAATCAAAATAAAATACACAAATAAAAGATCTTCTATCCTTCATTTAGTAGTTTGTAAGTTTAAATTAGATTCAAACTTAAATTTTAGTATGACATCAAACTTATCGCAATGGATGTTGTTCGGTCAAATAATCTGGAAATCTTAAACTTCTTTCACATTCAGAAATATCCAAGAGGTGTGTTGGAAATACACAATCACTAGCAATTTGATCAAAATAATGAATTTAAGTAGGAACAATATTCATTTGAATTTGAGTTTTAAAACAATTTTCCAGTCCTTTGAAGTTTAACTCTCTTTTTTTCAATGGCGAAGTCTGATGAATATTTATTATATTAATTAACTGACTAAGGTGTGAAATACGAACACTTAAGTATAAATTGAATACTAATATACTGACATTAAGTTAGAGTTAAACTTCTCAAGTTTATCATATTTCTTTAAAAAAAATTGTAGACAAGAACTCATTCTGTTTTGAAATACCAGCTTCCTTCAAAGTTGGGTATGTAAACTTTGACAAAAATAGTTTAGCGTTGCGTGAAGAGAATGTGTTTATCCCACTATAGATCTTAAATTTGACAGGTAAACCGAGATACACCTGAGACTCAACGCATAATCAGATGGATTGATGAGATTACTCTACCTGATGCAATAAAATCAGAGAAACAGTTCCCTTCCAATGCTTACAAATGAGAAGTATGCAACTAGCAAAAGAAATGAACTGAATAAATAATCAACGAAAAATAACTAGATCAAAAAAATCTCTAACCTGCCGATGTGGGATATGTCACAAAAACATGACTTCAATGCAATCCTTTAACAAAACACTATACAAAATTGAATCAATAGAAACACTCTCAGGATTACTCTTCTAAGCGGTCATCACCCAACTCAAGGATCAGAGAGAAAAAAAAAAGCTGATAAACGACGTCGTATTCTGAAAACATAAGAAAAAAAATCGCCGTTGCCGGGGATCGAACCCGGGTCACCCGCGTGACAGGCGGGAATACTCACCACTATACTACAACGACTTGATTTGTGATAATTCCTTACATAAATACTATTATATTTATAAATAAATATTTTAATTATAAAATTTTATAAAACGCCGTTGCCGGGGATCGAACCCGGGTCACCCGCGTGACAGGCGGGAATACTCACCACTATACTACAACGACTTGGTTTGTTGTAATTTCTTACATATTTTAGTTGTAAACATAATATTATAATTATGAAAAATAAAAGACGCCGTTGCCGGGGATCGAACCCGGGTCACCCGCGTGACAGGCGGGAATACTTACCACTATACTACAACGACAATCTTTTGTTCATAAAATTCTGTGCATTCAATATAAACGTATGTTGTTCATAGAAACTACATCTGATAACTTTTTAATGGCGAAGAAGTGTTGCCTTATCCATCCATGCATGTATGATTAATAACAGAATAATAGCAGAGCCCAATTCCGTTCCACCAAAAGGTGAAGAAGCAATGGCTGTGTCCTCTACCACTGCCCCACTATGTCTTCCTGCTAACAATATTCCACCAACCCCTCAACTCCCTAAATTTGGTTTCTCAAGTACCATTCGTTTTACTCTCAAACCTCCGAGATTGTTACGCATCAGAAGCTCCTCAGCTGAGACCTCCGACACAGATGTAGATTCAGAGAGTTCCATTGAAATTCCCAAGGAACCTTCATCGTTAATTTCAGCTCTAAACGTCGAAAGGATTCTCCGTGGCTTACGTAAGTTTTTCAGGTTTTTTATACATAATATAGCATCTGATTTTATTATTTAGACGCGTAAATGAGCTTTTAATTGACGAAGACGTGGTTTAGAATGCAGCAATTACAGATACGGATCATTATGGTAGGCTAGGTGTTCCAAGAGGATGTCCCTTTGACATGGTCCGAAGTAACCACCTTAATTCGGTTTTCTGTTTCAACTTAGTTACTTATAATGTTTTACACCTCTCTCTGCACTTCAACTAAACACAGGTAGGGGTTGCCTACAGCAATAAGATTCAAGAATTGAAGAGTCAGAATTTAGAGGAAGACGAACTTGAGAAGAAATTGGAACTTCTGAAAGTCAGTAACATACATGTATTCAAAATTTGAATTACTTTTGTGCTGTTTGTTCATGATCAACAACTAGGTTTTGTAGGAATCATACATCATCCTGTCCTCGGAAGAAGAAAGAAGAATCTATGACTGGAGCTTGGCCCGAGTAGAGAACACAGAGACATTCATTTGGCCGTTCGAGGTTGACATAACACAGACAAAAATCCCAGAGGAAGATCCTCCACAACTGGTACCTCTGCTTCCCATAATCTATCTTCTTGTTGTTACAAAATAAATATTAATATGCTTATTTATAAATGTCATCATAACTCTCATGGCAGGACACTGAGGATGTTGGACCAACGAGAGTGGTTGGGTATTTCACATTGGGATGGTTAATTCTAGGAGTTGTGTTATCTATAGCTATTGCCCTAAACCAATAGAAGAAACACTAATTTTATAATGTTTTAAAGCGAGTTTGATGAAGGAATGTTTTCCCTGTTCTTATCAAATATGAAATGAAAGGTAATCTTTTGGGAAACTCATTGCTTAACACACTTTTATTTTAGGCATAATTTCAACATAAAGCTTCTTAAAAAAATGTGGAACAAAATTTGGATTGAAATTCTTTAAGTTGTTTAAATAGTTTTTAAGACTCTCTTACCCATATTACGATGCCAATCCTCACCTATGCTGTCTGTATTGTAAAAATGTCGTGTTACCATCTTTGTCACAAAAGAAACTAACTGGACTTGATCGGTTTCAAATAATCTTGCTAATAATGCAGAAGAATGTGCAACGATGAACATAACTTAATTTAGGAGTGTTCTTACGAATTAAGACAAAGAACATGAATTTGGGGGACACAACTTTGTCTCGGAAGACACTGTTAATTGCCTGAGTAAATGCTGATAAAAAAAATGTTCTTTCTATAAAATAAAGTTAGACTTTCAAACGTCTAAGATACTAGCACTGTACCCGTGCACAGCACGGGTATTTTATAAAAATAAAACCTAATAAAAATAAATAAAAGAAATATTATATAATAAATAACTAATAAATAATAAAGAAATTTTAGTAAAAAGAATTTCAATTTTATGTGCAAAATCTGAAGGAATGAATCAATGAAAATAAATGACGTAATCACATGAAGTCACAGTAACGTTCATATAAACGTTTATTAATTCATTTTTGCTTCTCTGCATTCTTTTCAAAACTCTCTCAAATTTTTCAAAACTCTCTCAAATTTTTCTCTTCAGTTATGTTTATGTTTCACGTTTCTCTCATTTCTTCTTTTACTTTTTTGAAAAACAGGTTATTCTTTATCATTTCTTTTCTACATTGTTTGTTTTGATTTTTTCTACAGATTCTGTTTGTTACGTTTTTTCGCAACATAAATTTATTCTTTTGAGTTTTTTTTATCAAAGTTCCTTGCTCCTTTTATGTTGCTTTCTGTCTCTGTTATGTTTTTTCAACATAAAAATGTTTTTTTTCTTATAAAAAATTGTTTGCTTTCTATTGATATAAAACAATTATTTTATGTATATTACATTACATGGACAGAACAAATACCATAAAGAAAACCATAAATAAAGAGTGTAATAAACATAATAAATTATAAATTTAAAATATAAAATATCTGAATTAAATTAATAAATAAATTACACATTACAAAATTCTGAAATATATACTCTTTCAATTTCTATTTACAACAATAAAAAAAAAAAAACTTCATGTCTTCATCTCAGCAAACTCCAGCAATCCTGTTGTAAGTGAAATCTGAAAAACAACTTTAATATCATATAACAGTTATTTTATGTATATTGCGCGGGCATAACAAATATTGTAAAGAAACCATAAATAAAACAGTACAATAAACATAAACATAACAGTAAAAATAAATATCCAAGATCCTAAATATAAACATAAAAATTGAAACTGAAAAACATCTGAATACAAAAACATAAAAATAAAAGTAAAAATCAGAATCCAAAAACATAAAAATAAAAGTAAACATCCAAAGTTATAAGCGTAATTTAACAAAAAAATAAATTGTTCAAGTTTCCAAAACATGGAAACAAATTAGCCTCATTGGCTTTTATAATAAGAATGCATAATTAAGAGAACTCGGATGTGAGATGATGGCTTCTTAGAACACTCGAAAATTATTTGATCGTCTTCCCGAAAAGAATGTACTTCACAAAAGTGCTTCCAGTCATGTCCAATCTTCACACTTTTTGCAGGCAGTGGTCATCTAGTTCATTTTGAAATTCAATAGCAAAAGCGTGATCCACAATACCATACTGTTATGTAAAAATCAAAATAAAAACTGTAAGCAAGTAATTGAAGTTTGGAAAATCAAATATAAAAACATAACCAAGAAAACACATACATCACCCTTAACACTCATTGTCCAGAACATGCCTTTGGTTTCCAGTGCGACAATCTCCTTAGCAGTTGCGGTTATCATCTTCATCGTAAATGAAAGGAAGAAATGAAAAGAAGAATATGAAAGGACTTACAGCACAAAAAATGAAAGAGGATTCTGTGTACACAATAATCTCATAAACCACACATATGAATAACATATTAATATCCAATATGTGAGACGTGTGGGTTTTCCAATCTGCCACCATCCATTCTGAGATTTCATTCTAAGCATTTCGAAATTAATTAATATTAATATTAATATAATATTTCATATTTTTACATAACCAAGAAAACACATACATCATTGTCGAGAGCATGCGTTTGGTATCCAATGTAATAATCTTTTCAGCAGTTGCCATCATTATCTTCCTAGTAAATGAAAAGAAATGAACAGAAGAATATGAAAGGACTTACTACACAAACAATATATAATAAATAGTATATTAATATGTAAAATGTAAGACGTTTGACTTTTCCAAACTACAACCATCAATTCTCGTGTTTCACTCAAAGCCTTTCAAAATTAAATAATATTATATTTATTTTAATATTTTTAATATTTCATATATTTGACATTTTTATATAGTAATATATATAAGTATAAGTAATATATAAAATAAACTAATATATTAATATATATAAAGATTTATATGTGGATAAATATTGAATAAATATTTATATATACATAAATAAAATTATATATATAAAAAAAACACACATATATATATATATTAACATTTCATAATGTAATGACTATTAGAATTACACTGTGAACCTCAAATGACTATTAGACTTACACAATAAATGCTCTGTCACACATTTATTGTAAGCATGTATAAATGGGTTGTGCTTATTAAACAATTTATTGTTATTGTATAATGATAATAATCAATTTAAATTCCACTAATAATCAAACATTTGAGATTGTAACATACATATGAATATGAAAGCAGAATATAGTAAAAAAGTAAAAAATTAGAATTAGATTAGATGACTTATTTTTATATAACAATATTAAATTAAAATTAAAAACATTTTAAATAAGCCAAATGATACTATATTAGATATAACAGAACTAAAGAATGGACTGAGGTTAACTTTATATTATAAAGCATGTTACATCCAACAATGAAAATATAAAATGCTAATAACTTATATTTAAGTACCTGTAACATTCAGAGTTGTGATTGACCAACATATTACCTAAACAAAATCATTATGTCATAACCATATTAAATAAAAACATAAAATATAACTTGAATAAAATATATCATGCCAGTAATGTTTTTTATATGTAAGAAAAATAAGACATTAGTTGTTCATACCTCATGTGTTATGTGACATCATATTTTCAAGATTTTGAAACACTTCAGTGTAAACAACATTAATTGTTGAAGTACATTGTTGTCCATCTTCATCCAAAATTAAGATTTTCAAACCTTTTTTGGATTTTACTCGAGAAACAGCAACATATAACTGCCCATGTGTAAATACAGGTCTTTGAAGATAAAGTCCAACTTTGGAAAGTGTTTGACCTTGACTTTTATTTATAGTCATTGCAAAACACAGTGATACTGGGAATTGTCTTCTTTGAAACTTGAAAGGTAGTCCTGAATCAGAAGGAATCAAATCCATTCTAGGAATGAGTATTTTATTCCCAATGTTTTTGCCAGTAATGACTGTAGCACTAATAACATTCTTTCCCAACTCATTAACTTGTAATCTGGTACCATTACATAATCCATTTGCTTGGTCAATATTTCTTAACAACATTATAGGAACACCAGTTTTCAGTTTTAGGCAATGATTAGGAATTCCCGAGCATCTAATATCGTTTAAAAATTCTGATGTAAACCACTCGGCTTGAATGTCTCCTTGTTCATCAGATGGGCAAGGTGTATCTGAACTTAAGTAAGTAACTTCTTTTCCATTCATTAAACATAGAATGAATTCATTAACTTCATCTACACACTCAGTTGTTGGACAAAGAATTGCACCGTCATCAAAATAGTTAGCATTGCTCATATTATCCAAGAATTTAGGATACACAAATTGGACTAAGCTGAGTAGAGGTGACTCACTATGTTCAATTAAGAGATGTTTGGGTATTTCAATTATGCCTTCCCCATTTTCATTTAACTTCATATTTCCATCACCAATCTTTAGGATCCATTCAACAAATTCCTTTATCTCTGAGGCACTCTGAACTGATTCTTGATTTGCTAATCTCATATTCTCTGAGAGTGTAAAAACTTTGCAGTGTTTCCATAATTCAGAGTAGTTTATAGCTGCCTTTACAATGTCGTATCTTGATCCCTTTTTTACAACAGGCAGAATTTGCCTAAAATCACCTCCCAGAACAACAACTTTGCCACCAAAAGGCTTCTTACTGTTCTCTTCATCTACAACCTTCATAATATCTCTTAATGTTCTGTCGAAAGCCTCAAAACACAACTTGTTCATCATTGGAGCTTCATCCCATATAATCAACTTTGTCTCAATCAATAACTTAGAACGAAGACTTCCATGACTTATATTACAGGTTGATTCCTCATTTATAATTAGTGAAATACAAAAGGTAGAATGAGCTGTTTTTCCACCAGGAAGCAATAAAGAAGCAATCCCACTTAAAGCAACATTTAATACTATCATTCCTGTAGATCTGATTCCACTGGACAATGTTTTCCACATAAATGTTTTGCCTGTTCCACCATATCCATATAAGAAAAAAAAACCTCCTTCTTGATTATGTACTGCTGTCATTATATTTTCATATACATTCAGTTGTTCAGCAGTAAGACATATATATAGTGATTCATGCATTTCAGACATGGTTGTTCTGTCATAATTGAGTTCATCAATAAGAAATCTATTTTCCAAAATATATGAATTTGATCGAATAGGCTGAGGTAGACAGCTGAAATCCTTTAAAGACTTACCATTTGAAACTAATAATTCATCTATTTGTAAAAGACAAATATTTTGCAATTCAGAATCGTCAATATGAAGGCCTGCAAAAAAAACTTATATTAGACATTTGATTTAAAGCATAAAAATATAAGCAGAAATTACATAGCTTTGAATTATAATTTAACTTTGCAATAAGCATTTCGTTTATACCTGGTAAGTTAAACTCTTTCCTTTTTTTGTATACAACATCATCACATAGTAACTTCCAAGTACATCTCCATACTTCATCAGGCTTAGTCATTGTATTCATCATTAACAGCGTAACAAACAAAGTTCTCAGTTGTTGTGCAGAAGCAATGCAGCTAGATTCTTTAATTGCATCAATAAATTCTCTATCATCGGCCAATAGGCCCATTTCAAAGCAAGCTTCTTGATACGTCTTATAAGTTACGCTATTAACAGTTTTTATGCTGTCATAATCAGTACAACCTGTTTGATTTGTTAGCAATATCCTCAAATAATACAATTCGCCTGAGCCTGGAGGGACAAAGGTAAGTCTTCCAATGCTAAATCCGTTTTTTCTTGGTTTCCATTCTCTTTGTTGAGCCATCCAAACAAATTTGGTAGGGAAATCAGCATACGTCAGAGTTCTCCCTTCAACATATTTCTTATTAGCCTCAAACCAAGCTAAGAACATAGTATTCTTGTTTTCATTATTCTTCAAGACATCATCAATTTCATCATCATCTTTAAACAACACAGCTTGCTCACGGAATAAATGGAAGGTTAATCTTTGAACAGGAGGCCATCTATGATGAATATCAAACCCAAATATTTTCCAAGCTGCTTCGCATGGAGATATGTATCTGCAATCATAGAATTGTTGTATCTCATCTATAACTGAGTCTTCATCAGACTTTGTGATTTTAAGACTTGCCCTATCAGGACCTTTGTTGACGTATTTAAACAAATACTTGATTGAGTTGGATTTGTTGCAATATTCC
>Ga0123342_1007393_pt1 | contig 14529 bp, 10 predicted proteins | sample Turbeawhitnodule_FD_89960 | JGI IMG/M metagenome (GOLD analysis project Ga0123342, IMG submission 89960) | Root nodule microbial communities of legume samples collected from Mexico - Turtle bean Mexico white nodule | ecosystem: Host-associated > Plants > Roots > Nodule | place: Mexico: Nepantla...
CACATTTGGAGCCACTCCAAGGAAACTAGAAATCTATCTAGTCTACTTTTGGCAGACCCATCTGACTTGTACCAAGTAAACTTTTTACCAACAATAGGTAGCTCCACCAACACATTCTTATCAATGAACTCATTGTATTCTCTAATCTCCCTCTTTTGGCTGGAAAATCCTCTAACACATTTCCTTTCCCTTATACTCCTAACAATATTAAAGTCCCCGCAGCAACACCACACCTCATTCTGATTAACCCTTCTTATATTTGACAGAGCCTCCCACATGACTACCTTATCACTTAGCGAACATGCAGCATACACATTAACGCAGTACATAAGCAATTCAATTTAATATGAACCCCAGTAACAGCTAAGAAACCTCTTCCTTTGACATGGGAGCTATATTCAAACACTTCTTTGTGCCACATAGAAAGAACGCCTTCTGCCCCATTCTCTCCTTCGCTATGCACCCAACCAGTTTTATTATCCCCTCACAAAGCAAAACATCTACTATCAGAAAACTCCGTAACTTTGGTCTCTTGAATACACACAAATTCACTCCCTTCTTACAAATAATATGCTTAAGATATTTCGCTTTTACTCCTCCCCCTAACCCTCTGATATTTATGTTAACAATAATCATAGATAACCAGTCTTCGTTCCCTTCTTCAGCTTACTCAGAACTTGCTTATCCTTATCCTCCATAACCTCCAATTCTTTTAGCATCATATCTTTATCCCGTGAACAATTCGTTCCCAACCTTTTGCCTAACTCCCAAATTCTAGTTGGTTCAGGTTCAACTGCTTCCTTCCTAATACGATTATTACACTCAACAATTTCAGAATCGGATAAAGCATAAGAAATTGAGCTTGACCTGGTCGAGTATCTGTTTCCATAATGTAACGATCTCAGGCCCCCTTTAGAACGCCACCGCTGCTGAACCGTTCGATCCCCCTGCTCCCATAATGCGCGCAGATGACGTACTCTGTCTGATGTTTGAGTGTCGTCCACCGCTATGGGTCTTCTCCTCCACTACCAAGGCTAAGCGTCTTCTTCCTCGAATCTCCCCCACATCCTTCCATCGTAGAGGTTGTTCGACAAATGTTTTGCTTTGATTGCGACTTCTCTACCCAAAGGGGAGGGCTAGAAACCCCTTTACTGCCCTCCATTAACGACTCCACCAGCGGCTGCGCCTCCCTCTCACTTTTCGACGTCGACGATTGATCGACATCTCCATCTAAATCGCGTGTTCCTCCCAAAGACGTTCCTGCATCTGATACGCGCCCACCCTTGTTACTCAATTGGGCTTGCGATCCAATTTCCTTACATTGGGCCTCAAATACAATGGGCCTATTATTAAGAGAACTAAATGACTCCACCACTTCTACTAGGTTGGCCAAGATGCTTTGTATAACCCCACATGCGACATTGATTTGTTGAGTAGCTGACACAGTTGTCCCCTCCGCTGATACTCCCTATGAGCTCAATTCCTTTTTCGTGCAAAAAGAAGTAGATTTTTTCTAACAAGCCACAAAGTCTTCTGCACATTCTTTTCCAAGGCCTTTTTTTTGTTTTTCCCGTTACCCACCCCCTTCCTACCCCTTTGGTAACCTCCGACCACCATCTACTCCCTTCTCCTTTCTCCCCCTCTTCATTACTTAGTTTCTCGGATAAAACAGAATCCTCAACAAATGATTCGAAGGATGAAACACTATCCGATGAGCATTTAAAGTTATGAACACATTTGCATCTACATTTATCTCCATCAAAACAGTTCAGTTCCTCCACAAGGATAACGTTATATAAAATCCCATTGATCTGAAAACCTTTGGACAAGTCTACCTTACGAGACTTTAACATTCACACCTTAAACCGAGCATACTCCAACCGATTCCAGGACAAAGACTCTTCATCCACCTCCACCAACGTTGCTACTTCCTCCACTACCTTCGAAAAACACTCCTTACTCCACAAGTGAAAGGGTAACCCAAAGCATCTAACCCAAACACGTTTATGGCTTACCGCGAACGACTCTGACCAAGGTTTAACTTCTTCGAAGAAGCAGTCGAACCAATCTTTATTACTTTTAACGAAATTGTCCCAAAAAAAAAACCCTAAGCATGTTCATCCCTCCCTTAATACATTCTTCCTGCAGAAGCTCGAAATTACAATCCGCCATCATACGTCCAACCATACTATTTACCATCCACGGAAGAATAGACACCTTAGTCGTAAAACCATGACCTCTCCATGGATCGTTATGTGGTCTTCTCACTACATCAGCATAGGATTGCTTAGCTATGTCTTTCCTTATAACATCCTTCCCTCCTTTTTCCCTCCATACCTCCTTATCCTTCCTCTGTAAATTCTGATTGTGATACTGAATACCGCCACCACTTTTACTCTTTTCCACCGAGACATGACCATTACCATTACTCTTAATCCTTTCACTCCTGTACTTTGGTAGGTTAACATGAAGCTTCATATTCCCAATAAAACAACAATCTAGCTCCTTTTTCAGGCTCACAACATTTCCTACATCAAAGAATCGCACAAAACCAAACCTTCTGCCCCATCTATTCAACCGTTTAAATATGAACACTTCTTTAACCCTAACCCATTTCTGAAATAACTTAAGCATTTCGTATTTACCATGACTCTCTGAAAAAATTGAGAAGAAAAAAGTGGTGAAAGAATTGGTCGAATACCGATAATGGTGCTCCACGGGTCTTCTCCGTAGGTCTCCACCCTTCTCACCTTTCTCCACCCTCCACTCTTCCTCCATCCTTATATATTGTCATAACCAATCTATATGTTGTCAATCCTATATTTCATATATTTAACCTACAACTCATACTGAATTGGACTATAATGTGATAAAAGACTCCACATAGCCTTATCATATTGTTACCTATTTCCTCTTCTTGGCAACTTATTCACATTTAAACCAAAAGTTCGGGTCCAATAGTTTCATTTTTGAGTTCCCTAGATAGTTCTCTTCGCATCTACTCCTAACTCGCAAGGAGATATCAAAGAAGAGAAACACTTGAATTTTGAAATGGCATATATATATTTGAATGAGGCCTACCTTACCGTTTTGGTAGTAACTACTACCAGTGCCTTTAAAAAGCGAATGTGCGAAGTGGCGAGTAAGTGCAGCGGCGTAATGGTAGTGGTGTAATTGGACTCACAAACTCTAGTCCCTTCTCTTTTGTTTGTTTATTTAATTAGTACATTTGGTGTGTGTTGTGTGTATATGCTGACCTGTAGCTCTACTTTTAAAGACAACAAATTAAGAAACATTTCTTCCACATATCATTTATCTCTTTTGTGTGCTTTTCTATTAGTAATTGTTTCCTTCCATTTAAAAATAATAAGAATTTTTTTAGGAAAAATAAATAAAAATATCTTTATTTGTCCTCATCATCTAAATTTATTTGTATTTAAATAGTTGTCATTTTATATGTATATTTTTCTTGTTTTTCACTTCTAATATACAATCAAATAACTTAATTATTTCACTTTTTTTTCTTTATTTTCAAATTCTTTCTTTCCCTTTTATTTTTTTCCTCCCTTAACTTAGTGTATATTACCTTTAATAAATTAAAGAAATAATAAAAAATGAATAAAATATAACACAGTAGAGAAAATCCTAAAGAAAAATAAAATGCACAAAAGAGTAAACCGAGAGAAAGAGAATATCTCAAGGACAAAAACAGAGACAAGCATGAATGAGTTATTTTTCTCTTACTTAAGCTCCAGGAACATACAAAGGGTCAAAGCAAAACAAGAAAAAAGGTAGATAGCAAAACGCAGCCTCTATAGCGGGCACTGAGGGAAGGATTTGAACATAGCAAAAAATCCCTCTAGATATCATTTTAATAATTAGTAGGAAAATCTTTATGGTAATAGTCCTAAGGGACCTATTATGTTCTTGGTGATGCAAGAACATTCTTTCCTGCTCCAGAAGGAACATTGATCTCAATGCTGTCAAAAATGCCTGATCCTGATGCTGCACTGTCCTTAATTGGCAATTCTTGGCCTTCACTTTTCTCTGCCTCGGTTTTGTTCACATTGTCTTTGCTTTTTCCCCATACCACTGTATAAAGTCCACTCACAATGATAATTGCTCCAATTACACTGCAAATAAACCACACTTTAATTTTGGCATTGATAATGAAGAGAGAAACTATATATGTTAATTGAACATTGCATGCTTCTTACCTTCCCATGTAAACTTGCTCAGCCAAGACAATGGATCCCAATGCAGCAGTGATAATCATACATAGTGGACTGAAAGAAGTCACAAACACAGGTCCACGTTCCCTGGTCACAACTCCTTGTACATAGTATGCCATTCCAGAACACACCACACCCTAGTAAGTTATCAAAACATGTTGTTAATTAGTTGAACCATTAACCATTAGACTAAATAATTAGTCTATAGGGTTGAAAGCATGGTTATTAATTGTTAATGAATTGAAAAGTGTATAAGGTATATGAGCAACAAATGGGTAGGTAGAATAGTATGAAAAGGTGCTCACAGAATAAACACAAGCAAGGAGCCTTGAGTCGATGCCTATGGACCACACACTCATGTCACGTTCAAATATAAAGCTTGCAATTGAACCCTCAAAAATGCCCAAAAAGCAAATCCAAGCTGTGACTGAGAGCTCTGCCGGGTACATCTTCAATGTGAAGGACTATAATCCACAAAGCACAGTACAAGATGACACTCATCAGTACAAGAACATTTTTATTTTAAACTTTTGCTTAGATAAAATGAGAATCAATATAATTTTTTTCTAACCATAGCTGATATGAATTTTAAGGCCGTCAACATGTTTAACTTGTAATAATTTAAGGTTGCCTTGTTATGTAAAAGTATGTATACTACTTGGTCATAGCATAATTAATAAATGAAAGTAAAAGAAAGTGCAAGGATAGTGTGTTATACCTGCAAGATAAAGAAACTGGCCCAACCACCACAACTTGCTAGGAGCATTACTGTGCCAAGCACCCAGTTTTGTTCAGATGGTTGTGTGGTGCTGCCACTTTCCTGGTGGTTTGCTTGACCCTTGACGAACTGAAGGGCAGAGCCTTTGTACAAGGTCATAACCATGGCTCCTGTGACTGTTACTGCGGTTCCAATTACCTTGGCCACGCTGTGTATTTTTCTCAAATTCACTGTCTCTAACCTGGTTACCACATTGCAGGAATATAATATGATCAGGCATGATGCATCCCTTGAAATTCTTGTTTTGTTGCTTAACGCAACTTCCAAACACACATTGCGTTGGATTGCATTACATCTAAGTCTTGATTGATATATATTATGAATATTCTTAAAAGTGTGTGAGAATGACCCATTTGTGCTGCCACATGTCAACGGGTGGTCCCATACCATGCATGGTCTTGTCCATCACTATAATGAAAATCTCCTCTAATTGATCGTGTCTGTTGTCTCTGCTGTTCCACTAATTAAATTTCACCCACTAATAATGAATCAAATTTTGTCTCTCCTAATATTTACTTTTAGTATTTATATTTTTTATAATTTATTTCAGTTTCTTACTTTAAAAACTTGTATTTTTGTTAAATGGATAACAAAATATTCTTAGTAGAAAATAATCACAAAAGTGGCATCTTTTCTTTTGAAATGTTCGAACAGAAATTATTAAATCAAGGGTGATAATATAACTGTCAAGAATATATATATATATATATATATATATATATATATATGTGTGTGTGTGTGTGTGTGTGCTGTACAGTACTCAGTTCCTCCTCGTGTGAGTGTGCCTTTACTTTTGCGTAAGAGAACTAGCTGTCATTAGTATTATGGTGAAAGGATTGAAGCATCTAGTTACCTGAATATAAGTGCCATTATAAAAGTAATGGCTGGGAGAACATTAACTGTGGCCGATGCAAACGTTGTTGAGGTGTTCTTCATCCCCATGTTGTACAAGTTTTGGTCAAGCACTGGCCTGTTTTCATCACAGTTATCAGATCACAAATTCTGTAAGGAAATAAACACTACTTTTTTTTATCAGAAAAAGAGAGAATAAAGAGTACTATTTTTTTTATAATAAATAAAAAGTACCATGTAATATGTAATTCATAACTTCTTAATTACAATGTTGTAGCATTAAAATTTAATTCAAATCTATGAAAAAAGTCACATCTCAAAGTACAGAAAGATGCGCCTATTTCGTACTTAGACTAGATGGTAGATTCTCTGTACAAAAAGGGATGTCTCTATTTGTCATATTCTGTCTCAGTTTTTTCATTTTCTGCTTTTTTTATAAGCCGAATTTTGTTGACATAGTTTATACCTGCCTGAGGTTATATTGGTGAGATGAAAAAATAGTTCAATCTATAGGTTATATCTGTGGTTGAACATGAACAGGCTAATGATTTTCTTCAAAGAGTAACACTAGAGGCATTAGTATCCTTTTCCATTGCATAATGATTAAAATAAGGAAAGGAAAATCATAATCATGATTAAACTAATTTAGTTGCTTAAACTTTAGAGACAGACATCTAGTTGAAATTGAAGTCTTATTAGAAAAAAAAACAATCAAACTTTTGTAGAAACCATATGATCATATTTTTTTTATCATCAGAAACCATTTGATCATGGAAAGCTATAATGAGTTTTTATTATTATTCATGAACCAAATGTGTTATAAATGTTAAAATTGTCATTGAATGAGTCTTGTAAAGAATTTTATATTATATTTACTATTTTTTGGTGGATTGCTTCCTTCGGTATGATGTGTCCACTAGAAATGGTGGGTCCATACGATGAAGCCCCATTGTCGAGTTGTCGCATATCTAATGTGTGATATTTTGGAAATCGAAATTAATTTTCCTTAATGCTCTGTTTAAAATATGACTGATTTATATATAAGAGTTGAAACACAGTATTTCTATTAATTTATTGTTGATAAAAAAAATTGTTAATTTTTTTACCATTTTTGGTTTTCAACGAGGCACACAACAGAACCGATTAGCAAGCTAGACGCCATAAAAAAAATAAGTAGCCGGTGTTTAATGAAATTATTTGTTGGTTTAGAAGACTTTTATTAATCTGTACATTTTCTTAATTGAAAAATTTAAATCCATGTTTTATGAAAATGGGTTGAATAATTTCTTCTATCAAAGGTAGGCTTTATTCAACAGGGAAGAATATAGACTTTGTCTTTCAAAGGTAGTATTTAGTAATAATTAATATTAAGGATAAGGGTGTAGGTGTCATAGACATAGCTAGAAAAGCATGCATGCATGTGTACTACTTCAAATATTTTTCAGTTGGGTCTATGAAGGGACTTAGAAGAAACAAACAAAAAGATACTATATTTAGTTTTTCAAATATATATATATATATATATATATATATATAGTGATACGTGTTGAGAGGGTTGAAGAGCCTTACTCAAGGAAACCAAGTGCTGCTAGCCTCAGGAACACAGGGAGAGTCATCTTTGGTCGTATTTTTCTGTAAAAAGGAAACATCAAAACACAAACACTTATAAATCGTCGCAAGTTAATTAAAGAAAAAAGTTAAAATAGCTACAAAAGGCATAAAACGGAAGAAACATTACTTTTTGTACGTGATAGTTGTGCGGTAGAGGGATGATAAACGTGAAAACTTTTTGCATGGATTTATTTTTCCTCTCATAAAATTTTGGTATGTTTGTGCTTATTAATATTAATGAAATAAGGAAACAGACAACATAGAATGTGTGTTTGTTTTTTAACAATCTTAGTCTAGAAAAAACACGTTGAAAGGAACAGGTTGAAGATGCTATAAGGTGAATAGAAAAAGAGTTAAAAACTGATGAAAAAGGTTGAGAAGAAAGATTTGAGGAGGAGAGAAAAGACCTTTCAAGAAAAAATGCAAAAGGGGCCATGATGAGAGTGGCAACTATATGACGGTACACTGAGAGTACCCAATGGCTCATGCCATGCTTGAAAGAAACCATGGTGATGATGTACATTCCTGAGTAACCAAACTGAAGGGACACCATAGCCAGGTAAGGCTTAGCCTTGTTGAACCCTTTACCAAATCCACTAGAAGCATTTTCATTTTCCATTTTGTAGCTAACACAAAGCACACACACCACTCCCTCACAGACTCACTAACGAGCTATTTGGTTCACTTGTGAGTTTGTGGATGACATACTTAGAATGATGAACAGCCTTTTTATAGGCCACAAAAGCAAAATTTCAAGACGCACCGGTTTTCGCAGTAGTGCATGGCACTAACTCTCTCACCTCAATTTTCATTCCCACAGATTCCCTTATCCATTAGGGAAAAAAAGAAACATATTCCGAGTACAATTTCTAGAATAATGTTATATTTTTCTTATAGAATAATGTTATATATATGTTTAATAGAATAAAAAAAATTCTAAGGAAAATGTCTTTTGTATATCTGTGGAAAATAGTTCATGTTGCTCTCTCTCTCTCTCTCTCTCTCATCATGGCCCCTTTGTGTTTGTTTATGAGTGGGGACATTTGATTTCAATGGTAACCAAGTGGAAAAATAGTGCTTAGACATGACGCATGCAAATCAATGATATATTTTCTTAAGGGGTATTACGTAAGAATGGATGCTATAGTTTGTACAACATTGAGAACCATGGAAAGATTGAAAAAAATCACCAAGTAGGGTTTTCACCTATGGTTACAATGTGCATATATAATATTATAAGTAGCTTAACCCAAAGTAAAAAAGAAGAAGAAAGAAACAAATAAATATATATATATATAAAATGAGTTACTGGTGTGGATGCATACTGATATATATGTAGATGTCATAATCCTTAATGATTGATGTGTGATATCTTATTTGAGTTGAAGACATATATCTCTACCTGGGGTTGGAGATTTGAACATCTAATTTAACACGGCTATGCTATGGTTTAGACATTATTTGACAATTATTGTGAAGGTTGAAATAAGAAGTGATGATGAAGTATGAAGGTAGCTAATAGGAAAATTCCATTTTTGTTATGTATGGTTGAGAAGTTAGTGCGAGTGACGTGGGGAGTAGTCATTCACAGATACCGTAGAATGATAGTGGATGGATCTGATACATGTTTCAACGTCAGAGGGGTCATGCTCAATTATTTTAAACAATGAAAGAAAAGGATAATGAGAGTGATTAACAAATTGGTGGCCTCCTTGGATTTCAATTACAACAAATTACACTTGATTATCCACTCATGCCATTTGCGTATGGAATACCTCTTCACCTCAACTTGTCTTCTCAATTCTCATTTCTTGGATTATCTCAAACCCAAATATGTTTCATATTAGGAAAGACAATAACAAAACTTCTCGACCAATTCTTTTTCCTTTATGTCTTCATATCATCAATCTTTTCTCATCACAAAAATATATATAATTTTTAAGTATTTTTTGTATTCTTGTTTTATAGAAAACTACTTCTACAAGACCAAAATATGTATCTAGAGAAATCTACGTATAATTTAAGTAATGTTAACATTCTAAATGTCCATTATTATAAATAATGCCTTAAATGTTAAGCATAATTGACAATTAATTTATAAGAAAATAAAATGTTCGTATGCAAATATTTCCCATTTTAACTTATTATTGACATGAAGTTTCTTTTTCATTTTTTTATACAGAATTACTTTTGGAACAAATTTTCTTCTTTTTGTTTGTTTGCTTTAAATAATATTTCACTTTGAATAATATAAAGTTATTTTCAGTTTAGATCTTTTGAGTTTTTTTTTCTATTTTACTTCCTATACTTTTTATTCAATGTTAGTCTTATTAATCCATAACATTATTATACTAATCAAGAGTAACACATAAGCCTAATATTTCTCAAAAACATGGACTAAAACCAAAATATTTCTTACAATTTTGTAAGGACACCGAGAGACTGAAATAAAACAAAAATAGCTCAAAGACAAAATCAAATCAAATAAGAGGACCAAAAATTACATACAAAAGTGACTAAAACATATTAAAAATGTTTTTCTTTTTATATTACCAGGAGGAACTCTAATTTTTTTTTAAAAATTTATATAGTTACAGCTTTTCCCTAGCTATCTTCGTCATTTCATTTTTCCTTTAATAATGAGTAACCTGTGAAAATCCAAACGCGTGCATCATGTTGCCATTAATGGACATCAATATTTGGAAATCTGATTTGTTTAGTTTCAGAAAATGGATAAGAAGTTTCTAAATACATTTAACATTCTTATCTTGTGTTGTTACGTTGTCTTTCTCACACAGCGAATACATTAGATTAATTAAAAAAATTACCTTAACTCTACCAGATTTTTAATATCTTAGGTACATACGTATTTATCAACCTAGGCAACAAACCATATCATTGGAAAAAAAATGTTACCCGAAGTTAAAGATGTCTCTCTTTTTCTCTCTCTCTTTAAAAATCTAGTGAAACCAACGAAATTAAGTGCAGTATATAGAATCTCTCTCTTGTGACCTAATTTCAGCAACTATGCTAAATAATAATATGATATAACAATAATAAACTTATTTTCTATCCAGATGAATATCTTATTTATTAAAATATTTAAAAGTAATAAATTTTTTAAACAATAAAATAATGTCATATAGTAAAGAAAAAAAAAACTTATTTTAAGAATAAATATAAATAAATATAAAAAGGTGAAAGCAAAAATCTAACATTCTAAAAAATGCAACTTCCGGACGCATTTCAAAACACCACTTATAGTAGTGTTTCAAAAAATAATCCTTTATTTAAACACAACTAAATAGAGTTACACAAACTAATAAAAAATACCATATAAACTAGTTGATAGTCTGTTTATTTTTTCAATTGTAATAGTGAACTTCATTTTATTTTTACGTTACAAAAGATAATTTTTTTAACTAACTACAAATTACAAATAAAATAACTTAACTTTGAGGATGCCATATACTTTGCATTGAATCTAATAAAGTTGTTGTATATTTGATAAATTAAATGTAAATAACATACTTATAAAATACTCAATTCCAATTTTTGTTCCAATTTTTATGGGAGTTTACAAGGGAACTCATATGTCCAACTAGATGCAGAATTGAAACATTTTGCTCGTCCAAGATTTTGAAGCTAACTAATTACTACCCGGGATGTACTTCCATACCTTAATATTTTCATGGGTTAAATATTTTTTTTAATTGTTAAAAATTGAGTATATAACATGGTTTTTGTGGACGAGGTTATTTGTTGTTTAGTTTCATAATAGTAGAAACAACAATATTTTTGTAGAAAGTTTTAACGTGTTAAGATACTCTCTGAGGTACGGTTATCTTTCTTTGGGGGTTATATTTTTTTTTTATAAAGGTTAGAACATTTCTCAAGTATCCCTTATTAATTAAATTCATTTTTTTGGATAAAAAACATATTCTTGCATTGGAAATAGTGAAACGCAAAAAGAAAATGTAAAATTAAATAGTATATTGTGCAAACCGTTTGTTGATTATCAAAGGGGAGCATTTTGATTTTAGGTGGATAATTAAATGGTTATATAGTAGTGATAAGTATAGTTATTAAGTAATAATTATGGAAGGAGCATAAAAATGCGTAGAGGCGAACCAAGGAATTAAAGTTGGTGGTTTCGTGTTTGGATTCCAACAAGCAATTAGGTTGTGGTTGGTGGAATCCACCATATATAATATTGGGCAGCACTATGAGCATGTGTGAAACAAATACTAATAGGTGGGGGTAGGCATAAAGCAAACTAAACCACATTCTCTATTGGTAAATAGTAACATTACTATACATGTATATATGTTATCCTAAGAGATCCAAATACATATATGTGACTCACATTTCATTATATATGTATATGCCATTATCTTCTTCCAACACAAATATATTTCAACCTATTCTTCGTTTGGATTCACGGTGGACAAACCTTACTTTTCTTTTCAAGCTACTTAATAAGAGATTATTGGAATTATAAATTGTTTAGAGATATAATTAATCTAACGTATAAAAGTAGCATAGAAAATTTATTTATATATAAGTGAGAATAACTTTTATTTTACTTGTAGGATTAGATTAGATTTACAACCTAAAATAAATGTGATATGCTCTAACAATTATTATTTGACTTATGAGGTACATGATATAATCTTAAATACTTCATTTAATTTTATTCATTCTTTTGTTAATAAAAAAATATGAAATTTTTTTTTTATTAATAATAACAAATATAATAAATGAAATTATTTGAGAGATACTAAACACAATTACATATATACAAAAATAGACTCACAAAACCAAAACCATCCAGAAAAATACTATTATCCTCCTGAACTTGAAAGTTTCAAACATAAAGAGAGGGATTCTGAAAAAAAATATGTATCAAAATCATATATATGCAAAATACAATTAAAGAACACTAGAATTCGAATAATAGCTGTTGTTTGTTGATCTATATTAACTACCCAAATATACTTCATATCAATTATATATGGACGTTATAAAATATATTAAAATTTAATCAACTAGATATAATTATGGAAACCAGTTTCTGTAAGATTATGTAAAACTTAAAAGTAAAATATTTTTGTGACATCAACTTTAAATTCAATCCAATACACATCTTCTCGTATATTATTAATTAGCTAACTAATGATCTGCGTCACACTTTTTTTGCATATCATATTCCCTGGGATTTATTCATATTCTTCCACCCACCAAAAAGAATAGAATGCTGGCATGTTTCAATCTACCTCAGATCAAATCGTTAGAGAGATTAGAAGATATGAATTGTATGTGTGCAATACCAAGGAACCAGAGAAATTGGATTGGCATCATTCTTATATTCCTTCAGATTTTTATATATATAAGAATATGTGTCTGTGTTTTGTACATTTTAACTACAATACTGTTTACCTAATATACAATATGCATATTTTTTGTGACATGCATGGTTTTCTTCTTTGTTTGAAATTTTAGGTTAAGTTACGCGTAACTAAATATAGAATTTGTGTATAAAAGTAAAATCATGAATCAAAATCAAATGGTTATATATCCAAGTTTGGACACTTGTTTAAATAATTAACCAAAGAAGAAAATGAAAAAGAAAAAGAAAAGCATCACGAAGGTGGTAAGAATAACAGAAACAAGAAATTATATGATGTAAACTCTTTTGTTTATTTTTTTTTTACAAAACTACCTACCATAGTATCTAATGACTCAGTTAGTAACTTGAATAAACTTACCAAATACATAAAGTTCTTACTCTAAAGTAATAGATTTTGGGTAATTGAATTCCAGATAGAGATGAAGTACGGAAAGAATTTTAAAACATATGAACTAGAGCATATGTACTCTGACGGATGATATAATAATTGATTTTGCTGTTTATATAATAAGTATACGACCTCATATTTTTGTCTAAAAATTATGGCCACACGTCCCTAACCCTAATGTTCTTTCAATTATTTTCTTGTATATTTTAAAGGAAAACAAAGACTCCACGTATACGTCTTTTTTATTTTTTGCTCAGCAGAACGTATACGTCTATTTTCTCTCTTGCTTTATATGCTTATGCCACATACAAAGATACTCCTAAAGAGACATATTATAATGCTTAAATGTTTCCAACATATCTTGTTCGCTTTAGTTGTTTGTCTTGAGCTTTTTTTGTCAACAAGAAAAAATATATAATATAATGGAACATTAGGGTTCTTATAAAAAAACTACTATATACCCCTCCTGTAACTCCACATCTGGGTAAGACAGTAGCTTGTCTTGGGGGTATGCATTAAGTATACATTTTGAGTTCTCCTACGTAAGAAGCATATTCAGTATCAGGAACAACAATTTGTTACAAAAAGTGGGTGGAATAAATCTAAATCATATAAAATATAAAGCATAAGAAATGAAGATATAAAAATATCTTTTATCTTTCTCCATAAACTATTCTTCTTCTATGTCAACTTTACGAGGATGGATATAGGACTGAAATCTATCCTGGAGAATGTGTAGGGCAATGGTAGTGCACTTAGATGCTGGGAAGGTTAAGATTTAACTTGGGTCATTTTTTTTATCAATAATAAAAAAATAATAAATAAAATGAAACACTAAATATCCATATAAAAAATAATGTTATACAGTTTAAGTTCAACACACAACAAAAACAAAATTTGAGCTGCACACGCAAAATTTAAATTTGAACTGCATACATATGAGGAAACCCAAAACATTCTAAGATGAACCTTAAAGATAACTATGTTTTTATACTCCAATTACATATTTCTTCCTAAGGTGGTCTTAAAGACAAGACGACCCAATCTTTCCTATATTTTATTGTTCCGTCCGGTTGACTGGGACGTCTTCGCACGCGACCTCAACCGTCAGCTAGGGACTCCTTCCCACTGATAGCCTGTGGATTCCTGCAAAAAGAGGACAAAAGGGCGCCCTAGCGGCCGTTTGCACTCCGACGCTCAAGTCAGCCAGCAAGAAACACCAAAACTGTGCACCTCCGTCTCTGAGCACCGCGTATGG
>Ga0123342_1007394_pt1 | contig 14528 bp, 7 predicted proteins | sample Turbeawhitnodule_FD_89960 | JGI IMG/M metagenome (GOLD analysis project Ga0123342, IMG submission 89960) | Root nodule microbial communities of legume samples collected from Mexico - Turtle bean Mexico white nodule | ecosystem: Host-associated > Plants > Roots > Nodule | place: Mexico: Nepantla...
ATTAAATAAATAATAAATGCGTAAATGTAAAAATGTTAAGCTACTATAAAATATTAAAATTAATAACTAATTGAAAACATAAGCTTAACGTTAAAAAAATTAATAATTAATCTTTATCATAAACAAATTAAATTACATTACATTAATAACTTTTTGATATTATATAAATTTATAAAAAATATGAATTTGGATTTTAGATCCAATCCAAATATTTGGATTTGGATTTATAGAAATCCAAATTGTTTTTACAAAAAATATGGATTTAGATTTTAAATCTGATCCAAATATTTGGATTTGGATTGGATTTTTGAAAATCCACTCCATGACCACCCTTATTTAAAATCGAGTTAGTAAAAAATATAATAAAAATGTTTTAAAAGATAAAAAAATATTTTTCAATCCCTTTTTTATTTAATAGATTGGTAAAGTATAAATCCCTTTTTGAAATTAAGAACGCAACTAAACTACTTAATATATTTAAAACTTATTATATTTAAATATAATATTATAATTTAAATACTGATAAATTGATAAAAAAAATAGAACAAAGCAAATCCGTAATCAATGGTAAAGTTTACAAATTAATTATTTGCAGTTTTACTATCGTCCTAAGCTCCAAAAGTCTTCTTTTATGTAAATATACGTGCTAATCTTATTTCCTCAAAATCAAGCCAACATATAACCAAACTGAATCCTATAGTTATTTTTTAAAAAAAAAATCTATGCATGACACGATGCAACAATTCCAAATGTTTTGAAAAAAAACATTTGATTCCATAGGAAAAAGATGAAAGAATGGAAGGATTATATTATTGAAAAAAAAAACAGAGATTGCATAAGGTTGTCTTATGTGTGTTTCTCAGTTCCGGGCTAAACTTTTTGATTTGAAAGAAAGAAAAATAACTAGTAAACAGAGGAAATCCTAGTAACTGTGACAAAAGTATCAAATTAATATATGTTAGGTTGAGTAAAATCTTTCCCTACTAATCTTGCCTTATATTTTTATGTGGATCCATTGGGATAGTACTTTTTCCTAAAGATCCACCTACAACCAACAAGTTTTACTCTTTTAGGAAAATCTACTAAAATTCAAGTATTATCTTTCTTAATTGAATCACTTTCATTGACCTTAACCCAATGTTTTGCATTAGGAGCACTAGTAGCTTTTGAAAAATTTGTTGGATCATTTCCAACTATATAAGTGTAAAAATCATTTTCAAAGGAGGTTTCTTGTCTCTATCTTTTACTTCTCTTCAAATCCTAACACATGACACCACTATTAATATCTATAGGTTGTTCTGATTTCAAGGAAAAACATGTTCAAATAACTCCACATTTTTCGTCTTTGCAATAGTATACTGTTCAATTACATCACTTTTAAGAACTAGAAACCTATAAGGAACACTATGTTTCGCATAGCCTAAAACATACAATAAAAAGCTTTAAAACTTATTTTCCTTTTCTTAGAATCAAGTAACTTCACTTTAGCTAGGCACCCTTACACTCTTAGGTATTAAAGATTAGGTTGATAACCTTTAAACAACTCATAGGGTGTTTTACCAGTTTTCTTATGAGATGTCCTATGTTGTAAAAAACATGTTATAAGAAGTGTTTCTGCCTAAAGATTATCAAGAGTACTTTCAATGTCCTATTTTTTCTTTCAACTATGAAGTTACAAAATCAAAAATACCTTTAACACAATAATCATTAAGTAAAACATATTCACTGCCTCTATCTAATCTAATCCTTTTAATTTTCCTATTTAATTGATTTTCTACTTCTGTCTTATAAGTTAATAAAATATCAAACGTTTCATTCTTATGTTTCATCGAGTACACTTTAGTTATCTAGAATAATCTATAAATATTACAAACTAATTATTACCACCTCTCAACATGGTTTACCTTTTAGCAAGATCAATATGAATTAAACCTACAAGTTCGATTTGACGGTTTACATAATGGTATGTTTTCTTTGTTATTTTAGATTCTACACATATATCAAATTCTCTACTTTGTTTTTCTTGCATGTTAATATCATAGTTTTCGCAACTTAATAACATGTAAAGAGTTTACAAACCCAAATGTAGCATGTCACACATCATTAACAACTTCTAAATGTTAAGTATAAAGAGACCTTGATCACATCATCCCTTCCCCACAAATAGATTATTCTTTGTTGTAACAATCTTGTCAAATTCAAATGATACTTTAACCACAACATTTCCCAACACTCCTACAAAGATTGAATTAACTATAATAGATGCACATGTAGCATATCGCTTAAAGCCAAACTCTTCGCATATATGACCTTAAAAGAACTTTTCTTTTTCCTAGGACAAGTGTTGTCCTAGAATCACCGAAATAAACTTGTTCTTCTCCATTCTCCAAAGTCTACCACTCATTTGTTGACATTAGCCACATGGTCCACTTGTGAAATGACCACAAATATTGTATCTTCCCTTTCAACTGTATTTTCCTTATAAGGAATGTCATTCTTGACTTTATGACTGCACTGAAGTGCATGATGATCTGACCTTCCATAGATAGAGCAAGTTTTCTTCTTAAAGATGGGTTAGATCCAATGGGATGAGAAAATTTCAGTTTCTTTTTCTTCTTGTGATTGGATATTTTCTCATACCTTTCTCGAGCTGATTGTCTTTTACCATATTTTGACTTAGTAGACAATGTGTTGGCTCTTGCAACAACACATTCCTTTTTGTTGGTATCTTTGATAAGGATATGAGTGATAAGATCTACAGTTACATTTGTATATGCATGTGCTTCAATTGTTGTTTGTAGTTAGCCCGAGACTACAAAAGTCTTTCAATCATAAGTTTTGAAACGAATTTATCAGGTAGGGTTATGCTCTCTGCTTTAATATCTTTGAGCAACTTGTGGTATTCGTTGATTTGTATCTTAATGTCCTTATATTTAATCATCTCCCAATAGTAGTAGTTTTCAATTACAAACATTTGTCTAACGACATCTTTGACAATATATTGGAGAATAAGATAATCTCATATATCTTTCGTTTCCTTATAGGAATAGTAAACATTGAATAAATCGTTAAATAATGTGTTAAATAAAGTGTGACAACATACCTTATTTTCATGGGTCCAATCTTCAATGTGTTTTTTCAGGTTTACTAGAGTTGGGTTTGGATATGATAAGAGCGAAAATAACTCCATGCATATCAAACAGAGTATGCATGCCTTTCCGCTAGCATTGGAAGTTTTAACCAGTGAAAACTTCAATTTTCAAAACTTTCGAAAAAGGTTTCACAAAGATGGTTCCTGTTGCAACAACACCATTTGACTTCTCCAATGTAGAGTTGTGGCCTATGTGCATGCTATCAGCCATAAGTCCTTAGGATTGTAGTAAAGTCTGAAAAGGAACACGAACACGATCAATTTTTTTGAGACATAGATGATCACTGTCTTTAAGGACTTATCCACAGTGTGTTGCACAAGCCCTCTAGAATACATGATGACTTTTTTACGGCAAGTACACTGCATTGTCAGAAGTAATAATGTGTTCCTAAAGACGGATATCGAACCCTCAAAGAAAAGTTGAATAATCAAGTAAAATATTCACTAAATATAAAACAAAATAATAATAGTTTGCTGAAAATTGTTATGATGGCAATTATTAATAAGAAAACAAGTCAAAGAGTTTGTTGTTTTAATTGAAAAAATAGGGATTGAGTTTCATCTTTCTCACTCTTTTGTATTTTGATTAGCATGGCAATATTGTATCCTTTGATTGATATTGATGTTCGTATAAAAATCATTTATATTAATTCCTCACATATAAAATTATTAAGTTGTTTCCTAAATATCGATTTCTCGCATATTTATTTAAAAACAACTTATCCTTAAGATCAGACGTTGATAGCAATTAACATTTCAAATCTATTCCTAACATTCAAATATATTAATTATTATCGTTTAGGTCAAAACCTTAAAAGTACTTTCCAGTCAAATTTAAGATTCTAGATCATGGTAAACGAAGCATTACAAACAAAACAATAATATCAATCCTTAATCAAGAACAAAATATTATGTTTCGATATCACCTCAATATATAAGAGTTTGAACAGATTACTCTCAATCCCAAAGGGTTGAATTAGCCACACATGATAACGGTTACAAGCAGGGAGAGCATGAAAAGAAGATCCAGGATGTTTCTCCTTTACGTAATGTTTCTCACACCTCTTATTCTCCCAATTGGGTTAAAATTCACTTAATGATGTTTTCCTCTCAATCTTGCACGATAGGGTTGTGCCTCAAGCCCCCTATTTAACCTAATTTGCTTGGGCTTAAGTGGATTCTCACTCAAGCGAGAATGAGCTCGCTTGAGCGACTAAAATGTCGAAAATGACCAATGCTGTTGGAGCAATCTCACTCAAGCGAGCTCATTCTCGCTTGAGCGAGATGCTCTAATGCTGAGTTGGGCTTTTGTGAGCTTGGTGCGTGTCGGGACCTTCCATATTTCTCTTTTTAGCTTATATTAATCTCATTTTGCCCAATCATCTCCATTCTTCCTAAAATCCTGAAATTAACACAAAATTTGATAATAAATCGTTCTTATACAAATAAAATCATAAAATATATGAAAAGGTATAAATTCATAAATTAGTAGTTATTTTATACTTATTTTAACAATTAATACTCATAAATATCTATATTTTAATATAAAATATTATTAAAATTTAACACTTATCAATAAAACATAAACTTTTCAAGTGACATTGAGGAACACAAAACTAGCTAACAAGCTCATAAGATCAAAGAAACCAAGACCAGAGAAGTAGTATAAAAATGGATAGTGAGTGAAGTTGTACTATTTTGGAGGAAATTAAAACCCCTATTTATAAATGGAGGATACGATAGTTCCCAGGATCTACAGGGAAAGCCTCGCGCCGTTCGAGTGTGGATTTTATTTTTTTTTTCGAATAGAAAGCAATGACTATGAAATGAATCCCAATATAGAAGAGACACTTTGCAAATCAGTAGTAGAGTTGAAAAGGAGGGAACGAGAATCAGTTATAGATATTTTACAATACAATAGTTTCACAATAAAATCCAGTTTAATAAATTTGCGCTTTACTTATTTATTATAATTTGATTATTTAAATATGTTCTCGAACGGAACGATTGCTCCTGCTCCTGTATCCGGACACTCTCGATACTTCTTAATGCGTTCGCACTCCCTGTTATGCTTCTCTTCTCTCTGTCGCCCTGCTCCTCAGCGGGGGTGGTACCCGCAGAAGGCACTCCAACGCTCAAGTCAGTGGGGTATCAGCACTCGGTTGTCAGAGTACTGTAGATAATGATGTACATTTTTCCTTGAAATGCGTAATATTTATATTATCTTAATGGACCTTCACTGTTGGGCTAGGTTAAGGGAGTTAGTTCACGTTTAGGGTTGTGTTAAACCACCGTGGATTAGTCTTTCTAATCCGATCAACCTTTGACTTGAACATTATGGACCGGTCGGTCACGTGAGCGACACGGTCACCTCTTTATTGTTCGTGTGACGGTATGGACCGAGTGCTGACCGACTCATCATACCAATACAAAATAAATTATGAGTATAATAAAATCACATGACTGCACAATGATATGTTATCTTTATTTTATTATAGGTATGTAAACCGAGACATAGCTTTGCCTACAAGTTTGATTAATATTTGTTGTTGTTGTGATTCTACTTTGTATGAAGGAGCTTCTTATATTAAACACTGGAAGTATAAATATACAATTATGCATATACATTTTTGTTTGGACCACGCTAGCTTCTGAGACAGTGGTTTTCAATGCATGGTCTTTTACAAACAAGTTATGGCACACATTGCTTTAAGTCAGTGGCAGTGGGATAAGGTAACTGATCATAATGATGAAAAGATTCATGAAACTCGTGGGACTAAGCATGATATGACCAGTTTGACATGAATATAAAAGATGGTGAAAGGGGAAAGTGGCATAGAGTTGATCAAAAAGTGAGGCCGAAGCATAGAAGAAAAGGGAAAGGGATGGTGAGATATTTTGTCAGCAAATGCATCAAAAAGAGATAAGAGAGTGACCTGAATGCATAGTAGAATAAACATAACATTCAACTATTCTCCTTTTCTATGGAACTAATCCATTTTAGGAAAAAACGGTATCAATTTATAAAACCAAAAAATTAAACCTTAAACCAGGAGATAAATAACTTATGTATTCGCTTTAGTAGAATGTTGAAGATAGTTTCTCTCAGATTATTTTTAGGATATGTCAGAAACTACCTTGTTTCTTAGCAGTTGGATAGATGTTATGCAATTAGGTTGTTCATATCTTTTTGTATAGATCTTATAAAGGTTGAATCATTTTAAAAATGATTCTTGTGTATATATATATATTTTTGATTGTTGATAAAAAAAATGAGACAAATAATTTATAGCAATTACTTTTTATGATTTTCTTTTTTTTAGAAAAATACTTATGGAGGAGCTTATCAAAATAAATTGGTGAGAAAACTAATTAATTAGCTTTTAATCAAAATTACTTTCTTTTTATTAGTAGCATTTTTCATGTTTGTGAACATATCTTTTACTCTTTCACACAATAATATTTTAGGGTAGTGCACTTTTTCACTTTTATGCAGTGATCTTTAGCTCTTTACAACTATTGTTTCACTTCTTTTGCAACGATTTTTCATTTTCTGTTCAACACTCTTTCACTGTCAAAACCTTCATTTTTTGTACTTTTGATTTATGCCGATTTCCTTTTAGTTCTGTATATGTTTTTATTCTTTTATATCCCTCTTTGTTTCTTTTTTTATTCCTTTACTATTCTCTTTATAATTGTTCGGCTCTCTTTGTAAATTAATATGTAGTGAAATCCTTATTAGTTTGTTCTTAAATGGTAATGTTTTTTTAAAAGATTTTAATCCAATTTTATGAAAGTTTTTATGCTTAATTTAGATCTATTTTTTTCTATTTAAATAAAATAACAAATTTTATCTTTGTAACACTCAAGATTCTTATTTAAAATATCACTGGTGCTTATTTTTAATTCTTAATTTGATAAATAAAGTAAGCTAAATTAGAGTAGTTTTCTTCTAACTCCAATTTTTTCTAAACATTGGTACAATAATAGAAAAAAAAACACTTTTATGATATAATAACCAAAGAATTTAATAATTACTTTTAATTAAAAATACATTTTATGAATACAACCAAACATTAATTTTAAGCCCATTTTATAAAAATCACTTACACATAGATCACTTTTCTTAAAAACTTAATAAGTTTAAAAAAAATTATTAAATAATATTTAATTTAAAAATAAAATATAAATAGTCATTATATTAATTAAATTATAGAGTAAATTAAATACTATTTTATAAATTAAAAAATTATTGATATTTAAAATAATTTTTATTATTAATAAATATTTATAAAATATTTTATTAAATTAGTATTAATATTAACTACTAAGATTTTAATTATTAGTTATTCTTTATTTTAAATTAATTTTTTGTTATAATTTAAAATCGAAAATAATTAACAGTTAAAATCTTAGTAGTTAATATTAGATATTAATTTATAAATTTTTATTAATAATAATTTTTTAACTTATAAAATAATATTTAATTTAATTAATATAATAATTAATTATTTTTTATTTTTTATTTTTAAGTTAATTGTTATTTAATAATTTTTTGACAGTATTAAATAAATCACCTAATATATTAATCATAGATTGGAGCCCAATGCAACTCACAAATTAAATTTTTGAATTGTCTATTCAGACTAAAAAAATAAATGACTATGTAGTTTTTTTAGAAGTTATCATTTTTAATTTTTGAAAAACTAATGTGCTTAAACCATTTTTATTTAAAGATTTTCTATTTTCTTTTCAAACATAAATGTTATTATAATTTTGAAACAAAATTTAGTTTAAAACATTTTTCTTGAAAAAATCAAACAAAAGAGGCCTTGAATCTTATTTTGTAGGACGAAATTAAATTTACATACAATCAACCATTCCCTTTTTTCGTGAAGGATAAGGATTCCCTACTTCCTTTACTTATTGGAGCAGAAAGAAAGACATACCACCTCACCTACGTTCAAAGGTCGAAATTTATGTCTTTAAACTTATCACTTATAAAAAAAAAGTGTGTCTTTAACTTGTAATAATTTGTTGAGAGTGGAAGGAAAAAGTTAACAAAGACAAGATTCAACTTTCTTACTTTTACGTTCATCTCATTGCTTTCACCTTTGTATGAAAACATGAAAGAGACGAGTTAATCTTTAATTACAAGACCGCGTGCGATCCCTATCAAAAGATTCATATTCTTCATCCATACCCAAAGTACCTTTCATGTTTCAATTCTTTTCTCTTATTGTTTCTTTTTAGGTTAATAAACTACCTAGCTTTGTTAATTTAATCCAATTATAATTATATGTAATGTTTTCCTTTATAACTTTTATTCAAATTTCACTGCAAACTTAATATTCTTTATGCACCATGCTTTTTTTTCACTATACACATCATGTTGTTTTCTATGTTTGTGGTAAAAAAAAAAGGAAAAAAAAAACAAAACCTACTTAAATGAAGTGTGTCATCAATATTGTTAAAAACGGGTATTGGAATTAAACACTTGAACACTTTTAATAAAGTCCTCCTCCATAAATGGAGATGTAACATTTCAATATTGGGGGATTGATACAAGTTGGGATAAGACAATTTAAATTTTGGCAAGAAAATCAGAGAGGGAGATACAAATGTATTTTAAATAAATTTACTAGATTATTCCTTAATTCAAAATAATAGAATGCTACAATGGTTGAGTGGGTACAATGGTTTGAGTGGGAACAAATATTCTATATTAATTATAATTTAAATTAATATAGAAAGTAAATACTAGGAAAATTAATATAATATTATCATTCTATATGAGTCCATATTTCAACTAATGTGAAAGAGGAAGGATGTTTTACATTGGTTATATCAATTATAATGTCATCATATATATAAAAAAATAGATATACGTGAGTTGTAGGAGAAATAATGTAGTATCTACTTTTTACAACACTTGAAAGGTCAATTGATACAAAAAAAAATCTTAAAATAGGGTACTAATGTGTTTTTCACATTACTTTTCACTTGTGTCTTTAGTATTGAGTCATGACTCCTTATATGTTATTTTCCTTCTTCGCAAATGTGTCAATTCTTCTTCTCCTCTTTTTCTTCTTTTGTTGTTGTCTTTCTCTATCACACCTTAACGCAACATTACTAATTTTTCTTTTGTCACAACTGATTGTGAACCTCCTTTCGGAACACTTCTCCTTTGTGAACACCATCTTTGTAACACCTCTATAAGATTTCCAACAATACTCATTAACCAATTATCTTCCTCCTTTCGTATCATCATTCGTATTATCAGTTGTTTGTCTTCCTTACGTCTCCTATTTTTCCTAATGAGTTAGAAATCTTATCTTTTTATTACAATTTAGAGTATATAAATATATTAGTTGGCCTAGTTTTAGTTTTAATAGTCAGGGGAGGGGGAGGAATTTTAAGTTGTGGGTGTGTGTTTTTTTTTATCATTGTTATTGTAATTAAATGTTGTGAAAAAAATATAAATTACTTGTTTTTTTTAAAATATAATATATGGCTATTAGGACAACCAATTCAATAACAAGTGCATCAATCACATCATTTAAAAATAGTAAGTAATTATCATTATCTTAAATAACTTATGTAATACACAAAAAATGATTGCAATTAATAACTAATTTAGACAAAAGAATATTTTCATAATTTTTTTATGTTTAAAAGAACTAAAAATACGCAAATACAAATAAAACTTCCTTTAAAGTTGGTACATATAAGAATTGATATGATGAGTTTCACCCAATCTTACTCTCATCCATATAAACAACTAAAACTTCTTCTTTCACATTTAATATTAAAGTCAATCCACTAACTTACTAAAATTATTAGTAGAATAAGGTTTAAGATAACTAATGAGTCAAGTTCTAATCCTAGATAATAAAAGCTTCATTATGTACAATAGACTTCAACTTTTGTACTTTTCAAACCTAATGAATGAAATATCAAACTATGGTTGGTCAATCCACAACAAGCATTAAGCATATAAACAAAATACTAACATCGAGTTGAAAAACATACATACACACATTCATACATATTTTTATACATGTGTTATATATATATATATATATATATATAATAGTTGGTTACATTGACCTAATCACAACAAAATGGGTATAACTCTCCATTGTTATGAATAGCACAAAAAAATTGAACTATGGAGGAAAATGGAAAACCAAGGAGGAGAATAAAGATTAAAGAAACTTCTAACATCCCAAAAAGTCTCCAAATTGTGTACCTAACTCAAACTAGGCGAAAATTGTTCAATCCTTCGAAGGGAGAAAATGAGCCAAAAGTACCATGTTAGCATGAGCGATGCCCAAGACAAGCAATTCCACAATGGGCGCATGCACAAAAGGAAGAAACTGTATGTTTCTGTCTGAGTGGTAGTGTACGTGAGTCAAATGGCACCAACATTTTTATTTTATTTTTTATCAACAATAAGCAATTAAATTAAACCGGCCTACTTAAGGGGTGGTGCAACCTCATACAGAGAATAAAAGATAAAAGTTCCTTTCCACCTTCATATCTAAAACCCATAGATTAATCCTCTACTTCCTTTCCCAACACTAATAACTGAAGAATAAAACAATAATAAAACATTGCACCACCATTAAATTGAATACATACATACCAAGGGTTCAAGACATCATTCAGAGAACGAGAAACTCACTGACGGTATCTTTAAATTGATCCAAGACCAAACCTTGACTTGTGCCAGGGAAAATACTTCAGTATGATCAACCACTCCTCCTTTAAATAAACAATTATTCTGGTGTCTCCAAATCGCACTGACCAAAGCTATCCAAATATTACCCATAATTAGATTAACTGAATTAGGTGCATCCAAAATCTTGAAATGTTCGAAATGTGACCTGAGAATGATAAGATCAATCGAATTCATTCCTAACCAATCATAACATAGGTTCCAAATTAGCCAAGCAACCCTGCAACCGAAGAATAGATTATTTGTTGACTCCTCTAATAACCTGCATAAGATGCAAAGATTACTCTCAATTTGTATCCTTCGTGTCTCCAGATTTACCTTGGAAGATACCTTGTTTTCAATCACCCTCTAAACTGTGACATGAGCTTAAGGCAACGCTTTAATCCTCCAGAAAAATTTGTACAATCTCGAATCTTCCTCTCCTTTTTCTCCCTTTAATAACCCATAAGCAAACTTGACTGAAAACACTGTTGTCTCGCTATCCTTCCAGATCCATTTATCCCCTATCTCCGACTGGAGCCTCTTACTAGAAATCGTCTCTAAGAGTTGGCTTACTTGATCCTCCTCCCAAACAAACAAACCCCTTCTCCACCTTAAGTTTCACTCCCAAACCCCATTAACCCTTGATCCACATTCACATATGTTTGTTTCCTTAAGAACAGATAAAGAGAATAACCTTGGGAATCTACTTTTCAAATCTCCAACTATTACCCAATTATCTAACCAGAACAAAATGTCTTTCCCATTTCCAACCTCCCAATTAACACAATCTTCAAACTTCCTTCTCCACTCCTTTGAACTCCATACCTTCATCAAATCTCTCCACCACAAAAAAAACTTTGTTATTATCAGTCTGAAGTTCCTTCAGGCCTCTCCATCCACCATACTTAGATTTGATTACCTCCCTCCACAACCCTTCCTTATCCGAGTTCAGACACCATATCCATTTTCCCAGCAAGGTTAGATTAAAACTTCTAACATTAATAATACCTAGCCCGCTTGCATCCCTGGAATTACAAAACTTATCATAAGCAACCCATGTAATCTTTTTCCCTTCTAACCCCCAACCCCACAAAAAATTCCTCTGTAAACTCACAATTTTCTTCAACACATTAGACAAAATCTTGAAAAGAGAAAGATAGAACAGAGGTTTATACAATAAAACAGACTTAATCAAATATATCTTCCCTGTCATCGAGATGTATCTACCCTTCCATCTACCTAGTATGCTTTTTACTTTGTTGACCACTTCGTGCCAAAATTCGCCCATCTTATGACATTCCCCTACAAGCAACCCCAAATACTTAAAAGGAGTTCTCATTACTTCACAATTTAATATTTACGCGAAACATAAAATTTGCGTCAGTGCCACCCCAACCTCACCAATTATACTCTTGAGGAAATTCACCTTGAGATCAGAAACCAACTCAAAATAGCTCAACATGGAACACCTAAGAAATAGTGTATGACGCAAGACAAACAGAGTCAATATTAGAAGTAAAAAAATCTTTTGTAATGGCATTGGACGTGAATTAGTTGGCATTCAACGCAAGTTATCTTCTGTTTTGGTTGAAGGATGTTCTCGGGTAAATTGTGTAGAGAATGATGAATCGCTCTGGGTATTTTTGTAAAGTCACAGAGGAAAGGTTAAGTAAACTAAAATCTAAAAAAAATTAGTGTTTTTTAATTGAAAGTTAAAAGAAGGATTAAGTAAGTTTTTCCATTCTTTCAAAATAAAAATGGTTATACAACTTATCAGTATTATTTTCGTAAAGTCACAAAGGAAAGGTTAAGTAAACTAAAATCTAGAAGAAAGTTTGTTTTTTAATTGAAAGTTAAAAGAAGGATCAAGTAAGTTTTTCCATTCTTTCAAAATAAAAATGGTTATGCAACTTGTCAATATTTATTCATGAAGTTTTCTTTTTTCGACATTTCTCACTATTAAAAAATTATTAAATAAAAATTAATTTTAGAGAAAAAAAAATTATTGATATCTAAAATAATTTCGAGTATCTAATTAATATATAATTAACTATCCACTTCAGAATCTAAAGAATCTAAAATAGTTAATGATTAAAATCTCGATAACTAATTAGATATCAATTTAAAAATTAATTTAAAAATTTAAAAATATTTTAAATATAATAATTTTTTTATTTTATAAAATAATATTTGATTTAATTAATATAATAAGTAATTATTTTTTATTTTTAAAATTAAATTTTATTTAATAATTTTTTTTGTAGTGTAATAAGTTGATTGATTATGTGAAATTAATTTTGTAATAATAAAAATTGTGTACTAAAACTTTAATAATTTCTTCATATTATATATGTCTTATACAATGCAAAGCAGCAAATATCGCAACTAGAAAACTCCACTAATATGATACTCCATCAATACTTAAATCCAAACTACCTATCTTACAATTATCATATAATCAGTCATAAATATGAAAAATTAATTAAAATAATAATATATTTACTTATTAAAATAGATAATTCATTAAATAATGGTATTTGTGATAGTTACCTTAACCAAATCCTACCATCTAACAACCAGATTTACGGGTGTTCATGGATTGGATTTTGAAAAATCCAAATCCAATCTATCCAAATATTTGGATTGGATTTTAAATCCAAATCCATATTTTCTATAAAACTAATTTGGATTTTTACAAAATCCAAATCCAAATATTTGGATTGGATTTTAAATCTAAATCCATATTTTTTATAAAACCAATTTGGATTTTTATAAATCTAGCTACAATTCAAATCAAATCCAAATCCATATTTTTATAAAACAAATTAATTGGATTTTAAATTTAAATCTATATTTTCTAAAAAAAAACTAACATAATATTAATATAATAATACGTAACAAAAAATTTAATATTATATAAATATCAAAAAATATAATAAAATTACAATTTAATAATACCAGAAATTTAATAATGCCAAAAGTTATAACTACTATTCTTGATAAGTTTGAAACTAGTTAATTTTACTCATATTTAAGTTCAGAAGTAGCAAAATTATAAGATATAAAATGTCTAATTGACAACGTCATGAATTTATGAATTTAACTCCTATCTGCACATGGAGAAAATGTCTAGCATTCAATTCGATTCTAAATGTTAAAATCATAAGTGTCTTACAGAAAAAAGAGTTTAGACCAATATATATGAACTTTTTAATTTTTTTTTCTAAAACATTTTTCATTCATCTTTCACTTAAAACTCATTTATTTAATAACCAGACCTTTTACACACCCACAACATTTACACAAGCCCAAATCTAATCACCTTAATTATGTTTTATAAGATACTGATTCTACTAAGTTCATTTTAAAGCACATTAGGAAAAATACTGTCCAAAATAAGTTGAAAAAAAAAATGATTGAAATTCGTAATTTGAAGATCCTTTTATCGGTTTTTTAACCATGATGGGATTTTTTTTTTTTTTTTTACTAAAATGGGGTCCGTTTAAAAAGAATTACAAATTTAGGCAAGTTGTGCCTAATTGGGACGACTTCATATGCAGAAGTCGTCCCAATTAGGCACGACTTCTGCCATGTCATACTAAAGTCGTGCCAACTTGGTACGACTTCTGCCCTGTCATACTGAAGTCGTGCCAA
>Ga0123342_1007395_pt1 | contig 14528 bp, 10 predicted proteins | sample Turbeawhitnodule_FD_89960 | JGI IMG/M metagenome (GOLD analysis project Ga0123342, IMG submission 89960) | Root nodule microbial communities of legume samples collected from Mexico - Turtle bean Mexico white nodule | ecosystem: Host-associated > Plants > Roots > Nodule | place: Mexico: Nepantla...
AAACAGAATTTCAAATAATTTCTTTAAATATTAAACATATACTATAAAATTAAAAAATAAATCACATCTTATATAAATAAAAAATTACTATTTTTTAATATTAAAAAATCTCACAATAAAGCAATCTAAAAAATATAACAGTAACAAAAATATAACTTAATTAACCTTAGAAAAGGATTTCATAAAAAACTATAATAAAAAATAAGGATAAAAATGTATTAGTAGTATAATCCGATATAGTTCAATAATTAATTATTATTATTTTGGTTTATTAAATATTTGTGTTAGTTAAATTTATTTAATAACTAATATTTATAATAAAGTGTAGTTTTTATTAATAAATTATGTAAAAATAAGTGAAATATATTAATTATATTTTCAGTTTCTAATGAATAATTTAAGTTAGAATAAAATTATTTTAAGTGATGGATTGTTTTTAGAGATTTTTTTTTGTATTAAATAAATTAAATATTTAGTATAAAATAAGATGAAAAATATTTAGTATAACCTTTTGGTGATGACCATGATCCAATCCAGGTAATATTTTTAATTTTAATTAGATATAGTATGTTCTTTTCTTTAAAAAAAACTAAATCCAACCACATTTAATAAAATATCTGATTAGAATTTGAAAAATAGGTATCACCTGATCTACTCTAATAACTAATATATAAATGGAAGATTTTATTTAACTATATTTTTTTTACACTGATTTATAATATTTTATAAAATAATAAACAACTTAAAACTTCCTTAAAATTTATTATGATTTGTTTTTTCATTTTAAATATTATATATATATATATATATATTTTAAACATTGTACAATAAATTTTTTAAAATACTAATACATTCAAATGAAACATTGTGATACATTTAAATGAGTGTAAATTTGGAAATAAGGAATGTTGACATGACTTTCCTTCTACATCTCTTCATTTTGAGGGGAGAGGATATTTACTGTTCACAGGTATATCTTCTCCTTCACTTCCCTGCACATCCCTTGATCCAAACCATGGATATCCACTCACATCCTTCCTCTTGAACAGTACATCCATGGAAGCAAACAGGGGTAAAAGTCATGCAGGAGTAGGACTTCTCTGTTTTTAATTTGTTTGAAAACTATTGATTGTGTATTGGAGAATTCTTTCGACAGATATAATTTTTTTCTCCAAAATTCAAAGAAACGGATTATATTAGTTTGTAGAGCATTTATACAATTCAAAAAAACTTTAAATTATACAATTTAAAAATCATTTTTTTCCGTAAAATTTGTTTGGATTCCACAATTCATAAATTATTTTCTTCTATCATCGTTAAAATTATTTATCTGCCTTTTTTTTACTTAACAGAGAGAGTTGAAACAAAAATACTTTAGAATTTTGCTTCATAATGTCTTCCTTAAGAAAATCAAACAAATACTTTTTTTTCTCAGTTTTCCTTAAACCATATGATTCAGTCATGTCAAGTTCTTGAAATTTGATTCCAATAGGCAGCCTCCAATCAAAATGGTAGAGCAACCTAGCAAGTGACAACTCAATGTCAGCTATTGCAAATGCAATCCAAGGACACATCCTCTTAAATGAATGTTGACACCAGAAACACTGTACCCGCTTTGAGGCTAAAAGCTCTTCTGTGCACATCTTTTAGTTGCTTCCAATGGCTTCCATAGGGAGAGAAGGCAATGTCTTTGGAATTGTAAGCAACTTTGTTAACAAGAATTTGTGGCCTATTGGAAAAGATGATATCATGTGTTTTCACAATCTCTTTGGCCATTTATGGAGAAGAAACTATGATGTTTGATACCTCTCCTAGTTTTAGGTGCATTAAGGGGGACCATACATGCTGGCCAAGTTTCTTAAAACACAATGGGGGCGAGATGAGCCAAAAAAGTAGGTGTAAGTTTCCTACGAGGGGCAGCTTCCATGGTGGTGGAACTCCTATATTATGACCTTTTCATTATTTTATATAACACCAAGAGAAAGAGAAAGGTAAGGAAAACATGGAAACTTATCCATGGTGGGGCGAGGAGGAAGACAGATGTTTGATATATATATACAAGTTCGTAATAAGTAATAAGCACATACAGAAGTAAGGATAGTGAGCATATTTGTTAGATCTTTTGTTACTGCTATACTAAAAATTAAGGTTACCAAAAAAAACTTTTGCCTTCATTCATATTGGTTAGTCCTTGGTTAGTCCCTAAGAACTTGAGGGTCATGGGCCTTACAATACTTAAAATAAAGCAAAGATGAAACTGGAAAATAACATACTAAATAAAATGACAGAACAGAAAAAGCATGTACTTAACCTAATATAAAATCTTTCATCCAATTAATTGGATTGTTTTTTTGGCCTAGTGTGTAATTACTCATTCTAACAATATTCCCTTATCTATTAATTAGATTTCTTTTTGTGGTATTCCAAGTTTTGATTCTTTAGATAGACTACTATGAAATTAATTGTCAGTATGAAACCATCTTCTTGTCTCTCATACAAGATATGTTCAGCAGAAATTAAGCATAAATCTTTATAAGTTTTATTACTTATTTCATAGTTTGAGACAGCACAGCTCTCACCAATCTTCATCTAATATGTAATCACATTTTTTAACTTAAGAATAAGAATTGTTATTGTGTTGCACAAAGATCAACTAGAACCATGCAATAATGTTTATATAATAATTTCTGCATAAGCTTAATGTGCATTGTTAACCCAGTCACAATCATTGGTGTAATTAATTTGTAAATGCTATAGAATTTTAAATTTCAAAGATAATGTAATAAAGAATAACTAGAAATTATTCTTGGTGAAGGTGACCTTATTGGGTAGATAATGTAGTAACTTTGACAAGTGCAGTATTGTGGCTGGCTTGATAATCATCCATATACGAAAAATTATTAATTTAGTGTTCCTTGACGTGCAAGATTTTACTATTGTTCATCTTGTTCCATCAGTATTTTACCACAGAATAACTTACCTAACTCCTACTAGAACCAATCCTGGATTTCTTCAATCCATTCATCCTGTAAGTGAATGGGAAGTAGGTTGTTATGATTACTTTTATACATAATCAATGAACAATAATCTGCTATTTAATAAAACACTTATCTACCAAGATGTTTCCCTCATATGCCACAAGAAAAATCCATTCTATGGTAAGTATTTCCATTACCATAAATCTATGCCCTGCCTCTTTACCTTTGCGATAAATCCAATCTAAGATTGGTTGCATCTGTTCTAGTTTTCTTATTGTTTCTAACAGGGAGACTATCCATATCAAATGAAGCTGAAGAGGAACTAGAAGAGGAACTAGAACTGGAACTAGAAGAGGAAGTCTCGCTATCTAAGCTTTTCAAGACATTGATATTTTCATCGAGTTTGGGCGAAGAAACAAATTTTCTTTTCAGATTCCCAATGCTTTCAGTCAATCCTGTCAGAAGGTTTTTCTGGAATGCTGCTGGTGAACTTTGATGGTTATTATCTATAATAGTACATGAAGTAGTCTCTTTTTTGTCCGATGTTGCTTGTAAATTACACTCATCTTCATCACTTTCTACAGTAATAACATCTTCAATACTCAATTTTCCCCTTTCTGGCATCACAGAGAGAGATATGTTAGTCCTACACAATAGTATATTTGTGGACAAAAAAAAAACCTTAAGCAGAAGCTTGGGATATGAAGTGCAGTAGACTTCAAAACCCTAATAAAACCTGTAATCTTATTGGGAGATAATTGACCTATTTGTATGGATTTCTCTATAAGTACTTATAGGAGAAGAAGATAAGAAAGCAAAATTAACTTATAGGAGAAAAAAATAAAGAAAGAAAAATTAAATAACTTTTCTTTAGCTTATCAATAAGTTAAAAATAAACTTTTAGAGAAACTAATACAAGAGAACTTCTACAGACTAATTTAAGTATAAACTAACTTTAGCTCATGGAGAATTTTATTTCATTTTTTCTATTGATTTTTTTTATCGTTTAAGTACTTGTGAAGAAGTTTATAAAAAATTAAAAATATTCAATATATTTATTGAGATGTTCTTGTGAACGTACACAACAAGTGTTGAACCATGTTCAATTTATACCCTTCAACTATTTCTATTTACGGAGATGTTGTTTGTGTTCTATCCTTTGATCTTCAGTGTGCAAGAAGAGGTTTGTTTCCCTAACATACATACACTTGGCTCTTTAAGTAATTGATGATGATCTATACTTAAATCAAATATAGATATACATATGGTAGGAAATCCAACAAACTTGATTTTATAAGAAATCGTTTGTTTTTTACACAAAGCACATAAACAAGCCAGCCCTCCACTAGAACAGAAAATCATGGTAACAAGCTCAAGTAAAACCACAGCAGTTGCAGATTCTGACATCAGGGTGCTCAAATCTTGTAGAATATGTAAACCACAACTTTGATAATCAAACCATGAGCAGAACGTCTAAAAGAGAAAATATGCACAATCCTTTCTGACATTATAATGAACCTTTCTTTTGCCATACTCATTTCATTTGGCCATATTAATAGAAGGATGATATGAAGAAGAGGAATGAACAAACAACTACTAAGGTGATTACTAAGATGATCACCAAGTAGGATCTGAATTCACAAAAATATAAACTGAAGATAAACTATCAATAGCTGGAGCATTCAACAAGCTAGGAAAAGTAAAGGATAATGGCCCTAGTAGAGTTACATACAGAAGTTGATGCACCATCACTTCAAAAACTAAATTGAAACTTTTTTTTCCTCTTTTCTCTCAACAAACATTCAATTAACCACAACCATATAGCCAAACTAGAAAAAAAAGCAAGACAAAAAAAATCCATACCTGAAGCACCTAAACCACCTTCATCTCTCTTCAAAGACATAGAACCATTGATTCCAACCACTTCCTTCTTCTCCTCATAAACCTTCATCTCCTTCTCACTCTCCAACTCAGCAACCCTTCTCTCCTTTCTTCCCAAAGCTTCAACCTTTCCACCCTCCACTTCACCACCACCCTCAACATTGCACTTTTCCCTCTTCACAACAATTTCACAATCCCCAAACCCATCATCACTCCTCACCAACTTCTTTTTCCTCAGCTTCTTCAGTTTCAACTCCGCATTGATCCTCCCCAACGTCTCAATTGTGATTCTTTCTTTGAGGAACCCAATTTCTCTCTTCTTCTCGTCGAGCTCTGCCTCCAGCCTCGCTTCCCGAGCCACCAGCACCTGTTCGACTCGGTCGAAGTCGCTACTCAGGAACGAGTCGCGCAACTCGGAAATCAACTCGGAGATGTTCGTTCCGTTTTGCTTCCTCACACCCGACCCGGTTTCGGATTCTGGTTTTGAGGCCATGACGGAGCTGGAAAGGTGCAAACTTTTTGGAAAAAATGGAATGTGGTGTGACAGAGAATAGGGAGAGAAAGAGGGATAATGAGTAAAACGAAACGACCTCGTTTACTGTTCTGAGCATAGTTGGAAGAAAATGAATGCTCTTAAGAAAATTAACTGACATATACAAAAAAACTTACAAACTTAATCCTAATTTTCTAAATTATAAATTATATTAATCTTTTATATAGTTTACTTATAGCTTATTAATATTAAATCATTTCAAAATATTCCCTAAAAAATCTCAAAAAATGTTTTCTGAGAAATTTACTTCGAATTCTACAACATTAAAACATTGTAATGCTATTTATCAAAATCATAAAATAAAATAATAAAGTGTATACACAAAAATTAAACGAAAAAACAAAGTTATATAATTTTTAAATACTTTATTACTTATGAATAAAGTTTTACTAGTCTATTAAGTGTTTGTGGTATTTTCGAATTAAAATAAAGTTTTACAGCCGTAATTTACGTGATAAAACTTGACGTTAAAAATCCATACTAACTATGAAATTAAATTTTATCTTCAATTTGAAAACAATATTAAAAAACTTGAAATAATATAACTAGTTTTTTTCATTATGAAATTGAGCAACCAAATTATGCTCTGATTGTATTTTTATAAGAAAAATTGTATAAATAATGTTGAACCATATTGTCATATTTTTCATTCAAATTTAATTTAATTCTTGTTATTTTTAAAATAATTGTATGATGAAAACTAATATAGATTTTTAATTTTAGTGAAAAAAAATTAAATATATATTTTAAAATTAATTTAGTTATAATACATTATACTCGTATACAAGCATTTTTATGTCACATGACTTACCTACCCAATCTCGTAATAAATATTTTTTTTTTCTATTTTTGTAATTTTGAAATCAAATTACACCATTTTTGTTATATTATTTATTTATTTATTTATTTTAATTAACATGTACTCAAACTCGATAACCAAAATCTTATAAACATATAAAAATTAGCAACTAACGAATCTAAATAAAAAATTGCAAAAAAAGGGAAAATACACCTTTATGTGCACTAATTGGCATTAATGAATGACTTGTAGAAGTGTTGGCTCTCTGAACTCTTGTTTTTGTATCTTCATTCTTCAAAATCCTTCCATTTTCACTAAAAATGGAGTGATTTTAAAACTGAGTGGTTCTAATTAGCAAATGAGTGGCACATGTAAGGAATCAAATACAAATCTTGTTTTCTTCTAACAGACAAGCCAAATGATTCAGTCATGTCAAGGTCTTCACACTTGTTCCCATCAGGCATCTTCCAATCAAAATGGAAAAGTAAATTTGCTAGCAAGATTTCAACATTAGCAATGCCAAAAGTGCTTCCAGGACACATCCTCTTTCCAGCACCAAATGGAATAAACTGAAAATCTCCACCTCTGTAATCAACTGACTCATCAAGGAACCTTTCTGGCCAAAACTTCTCAGCATCATTCCAATAGTTTGGATCCCTTCCAATAGCCCAAGCATTAACAATAACCTTGCTCTTAGCTGCTATTTCATACCCTTTAATTTCACATCTCTCACTACACTCCCTTGGCAGTAATAATGGAACAGGAGTGTGTAGACGCAATGTTTCTTTGATTACTGACTTTAAGTACTTCAGTTCATGGAGGTTAGCTTCATCTACATGCCCCTTTTCACCCAACACCCTTCTTATCTCAGCTTGTGCTTTCTCCATCACCCTTGGGTTTTTGACAAGTTCTGACATGGCCCAATCTATGGTTTTAGCTGAAGTACCACTTCCAGCACTGAAGATATCCTGAAATAAATGATAAACTCAGCATATTTGCCAACTATTTATTGCAACACAACTGAACTAGTATAGTATATCCCAGTTCTGTCAGATAAACTTACAGGAGAACATAATAAGAAGGAAAAATGAATTGAAATTTTTTCATTCATATAGCACCTTGCCTAACTTCTTCTGAAGTCGAGCTGCATTTGAGTTTAACTTATAACAGTTGATCATGACTCCAATTGATCAAACTGTTAAGTTTTTATCAAGTAACTTACATGGGAAACTGTTTTTTTTTCTTCAAATTCAAGAGTCATACATAGATTTTGGTTGAGCCTCTCGAAGAAAATCTTCTTTATCTAAATATGAGTTATAATATACTAGATTTTACTTAAACTTAGTTTGTAGTCAAAATCCAAGTATGCTATGAATATTGCTTATGCTCTGGCAGCGAGAGTATCACCTTAAAGTCTTTTTAACAAAGAAAATGTTACAATCATCGAAGTCAACAGGAGTTATTTGATCTTTGATGATGTATATTTGGAGCTATTTTGGAAATTATATGATTTGTAATTGCAAATACTAACCAAAATGGTTGCTTTGATAACGTTGTCAGATAGAGGATGCTCAAGGTTGTTATGCTTCTGAAGCTTTAGCAGGACATCAACCAGATCTTCTCCTGCTTTTTCACTGGTTTCCTTTGTTTCTGAACTAGTGTCCCTGTGATCTCTCACAATTTTCTCCAGAATCCTATCTACTTCTTGATGTAGCTTTTCAACTTTGGACCTTAATCCAGTCAAAACTGGAAGCACTTTAATAGGATACAAGTCAGCTAGGGAGAAACCAGCAACACCTTTTAACACCTCTTTCATAACAGCTATGAAAGCTTCTTGATCATTGGATTTACCTCCAAAAGCTACACGTGATGTTAATCCATAGGAGAATGAATTGATCATCTTACTGAGATTCATAGATGACCCTTCACTCAAACCTACCTCTTTAACAAGTTTTGATGTCTCCTCTTCTCTAATTGCTTTAAATGATTCAACACGTTTTGGAGTTAGTAGCTCAAAGGTGCAAATCTTTCTCATCTGCCTCCAGTAACTGCCGTAAGGGGAAAAACTGATGCCCTTGGAGCCATAGGATATTACATCTGCTGCAAGAAGATAAGGCCTATTTGCAAAAATGATGTCATGTGTCTTCATCACTTCCTTGGCCATTTCAGGGGAAGACACCACTATGGTGGAAAGTGCACCAAGTTTTATGTGCATGAGAGGGCCATATTGGTGTGATAGTTTTTGCAGGCCATGATGAGGCATTGCTCCAAGCAGGTGCAAGTTTCCTATAAGGGGTAGTTTTGGTGGTCCTGGTGGTAACTTGGAGTTTGAAGACTTGGTTTTTGTTATGCAAAATATGCTAAACCCTATGAACAAGAAGAAGAACAAGGGTAAGATTGCAGGTGAGGGAATGTTTTGGAGACCAATCTCCATGGATGTGAAGGAAAACAAACTATCAGTATCTGATTAGAGAGCTTGATGTGAGAATTTGTGGTCACAGATTGTAATGGAAGAGGGCAAAATTCAACCTATCCTTTATTTGTATTAAAAGGAGTAAGAAATGATAGAAGAAAGTAATAATTGTGATTCATGTATTAAAATAAATTTTTAAAATTGTTTTATATAAAAATAAATTGTAAAATATAAATTAAAGTTAAAATAAATTTTAAATTAAAAAAATTATTTAAAAAATCTTAATAAATACAAAATTTATATTTTAAACTAATAATATATTAAAATAAAATACTTTATAAAATATTAAATTTAAATTAATTAATTTGAATTATTATTGTAATATTTATTTTATTATAATTTTATTTAGTATAATAATTCTATTTCTTACTATTTAATCTGTTTAATAATATTTTTTATTTTGCATAAATTCTTCTACTTCTAACTTTCCACGCTTTTCTCTTAAAATCAGTTAAAAGAAATCACTGTTACTCACCAAATACTCTCTTTTTTATCTTCATAAGGATAAAAAAAAGTATGTAAGAATAATAAAACAAAAATCATATTTTAAAACCCTAAAAAAAATTCACAACTTTTTTTTTTTTAGTATAATGATAAATATCATTGATTTTTTATTTAATGTCTGAACCATATAATTATGAAATTTTGTGGACATTATGAAATTTTCAGCCCAAACGTAAAGTTAAGGGATTACGTCAAACATTCATTATTTGATTATTTGTTTGTAGCCCTTGTTTTCGTCATAATCTGTTTCTTTCAATTTTCATCAACTTTGATTCCGTCGCTAACTGAACAACCAAGGCAAACTCATTTATTCGGTAATGTATTAATATATGTCTCAATCATAAAATATTAATTTACAACAAATAGTTACAATCATTAGATCAAATCAGTCACAATCAATCAAGTATTTCAGATAACAAACTTAAGATACTACTTTTAACATAAAATCTTTAAGATAAAAGTACGTGATTTTTTTTATTGAAATTTTAATAGAAGTATTAATATAACTTCAAATATCTTGAATAGTTAATTTTTCTTAACCTAATTGGGTTTTGATATTGTTTAAGTAATTCGAAAGTGATTATGGCTTATTCTTCCTGCACCCCACAATTTTAAATATTTTAAAATTAATCTTGACCTATAATTTGAAAAGGGTACCATGCTGAATTTTTTGTCACTATTAATTTTCATCATTAAATATCAACCACTGGTGAAGGGTTTTTGTAGTTGTTCGAGGCAAAATAGATGGATACGCTATTTTGCTGGAGTGTTATTTGGTTGTAGAGGTAAGAATTAAGTTTTTTTTAGGAGCATGGTAGTTATGGAGATTTTGGGGTTACCAGATATCGAGATTTGGTAATGTATTACGGATTCATGAATCCAAAATTGATTAAATTGTGTTTTCTGGATGAGGGGTGTTCCGAAAGCAAATTTTGCATAAATTGTTGATTTCCGAATTGCTGAATCCGGAAGCCTAATTCTGTTACGGATTGGTGAATTCAGAATTTTTTTTTTTAATTATGGATTTCTGAATCCAGAATGCATATTTCTGTTACGGATTAGGAAATCCGGAATATTTTTTTTGAATGATGGGTTTCTGAATGTGGAATATATATTTTGAATTATGGATTGGTAGATCCAAAAATTTACCAGAAGTGTCAATCCAAAAATTTTTCGGATTTCATAATCCGAAATGTAAAATTTAAGTACAGCTTAAGTGCATTTTGGGTTTTTTAAAAAATAATAGGGATAATATGGTCTTTGGATGATATTGTGGGGGTGCAAGAAGAAAAATGTAGGGGTGCAAGAAGAAAGTGCCTGAGATTATTGGCTTATCATCACTACAAGAAAAATATAATATTTCGTACAAAAACTTTAACCACTACACCAAATAAATTCTTTTGTCATAAATAAATTTAACTTTGAACACAATGGTTATGCTTTTTAACATCTTACGCAGTGATTAAATGCACAATTGCTACTATTTTTTACAATTTTTGGTTTTTAAATTATTTTAAAAAAAATTAACAAATATAATTATCTTGTTGAAATAACTAAAAATATTTAATTCGCACCCACAATATATAATATATAATTATAGGACACATATTTGCTCGAAACCAAAACAAAGATCTTGTTCAAACTATAAATGTCATTAGATAAATATAAATTTAAAAATTAAAAATATTAATCAAAATTAATATAATGCAATATGTATCAACCTAGTAATTTATGCTATATTGTTGAAGTCAATAAAAAATATTAAAATCTCAAATAGAAACCTTAGGCAGTTATGAAATTTGATTAAGATTAACTTATTTCAATTTTAACACTCTTAAAAATTAATATAGTCCTAACTAATAAATTAGACAGAATTGAACAGATTGCATTTTCTTTTCTCTTAGAAATTTATCTTCCAAAGCCCCATTATTGAGGTTCAAATACATATTTTTCTTTATATATTTGTTCAGTGAAATGAAAAGGCTAAGAAAAACATCACCAACAGTTGATACAAAGTTTCCTTAATCTCAGCTCTTTCAAGGATGGAAAGTGACAGGAATTAGCTGCAAATCATGTTTTCTACTAACTGATACTCCAAAAACCTCAGTCATATCCAAATCTTCATTCCTCATTCCATTGGGAAGTTTCCAATCAAAATGATACATTAACAATGCAAGAGGAAACTCAACATTGGTCAAGCCAAATGTGAGGCCAGGGCACATTCTTCTTCCAGCACCAAATGGAATATACTCAAAATTATTGCCTTTGTAGTCAAAATCACTTTCAATGAACCTCTCAGGATAAAACCTCTCTGCCTCAGTCCAGTGATTTGGGTCTCTTCCAATAGCCCAAGCATTGACAATGATCTTGCTTTTGATTGGTATGTGATACCCTTTTATCTCACAAGCTTGTCCACTCTCTCTTGGAAGTAGAAGGGGACCAGGAGGGTGCAGTCTCAATGTCTCTTTCACAACAGATTTCAAATATTTTAGATTCTCCATGTCACTTTCATTAGGGCCTCCTTCTTTACCAAATACCTCTCTTACCTCACTCTGTACCTTCTTCATTACTCTTGGATTTTTTATCATCTCTGCCATTGCCCATGTTATGGTAATAGATGATGTCTCGCTTCCCCCTCCATAAATATCCTAATTCAAGATCATGACATCATGATGTTCATCTGAATTTTATAGGAAACAGTGGAAGGAATACCAAAATTCTTTGCAGTGGAAGAATAAGCAAGAAAGTTAAATGAAATTAACCCAAATAATACCATCATTCACCAAAAAAGTATAATGAATTAGTCCAGTACAACACAGCATAAGACCTATTGTAAATCAGAGTGGTGTGAACTTAAACTTCTTTGTACAAAACTTTGTACTTTGGATATGCAAAACTAATTTCAGCTAACAAGGAGAAGCCTCTATCCTTTTTTTTATCATTTTCTTTTCTTTTAATCTGTTACAGCTTTAGTTATATAGAAATTCTGTACTTTTGGAGAGTTGTGGTGTTGAGGAGCTGGCCAATTCAGAAGCTGCAGGGTGAAGTTCTTTAGCAGATTCTAGTGGCAGGGTTTGTTGGTGCTGTTTTGTATGCTTTTATGCAGCAAACAACTGTACTTTTGTGTTCCTGGTTTGTTTTTGTGATCCAAAAACCCTATTATGTGATTTTTGGGTTATGTATAAGGGTTGGATACCGTGAAGTATCCTCTTAATTTAATTTAAGTTCTTTGCTGATAAAAAAAAATTCTTTTCTTGTAAGTACTTATTATAGACAAATTTATCTAAATACAACCTTAACCTATTCTTATTTGGAATTGTTAGTGTCAAGTAGCAACTTAGTTTTGCTTCTTGTTTGTGTGTCACCGTTTAAAAGTTGACTAGCACATTTCAGAAGTTATCAGCACACAGCAGCAGTTTAATAAAAGTAAGTACATAGGGAAGATGTGAATTGTTCATCACTCTCTACTATGCAAATAACATTGATGGGAGATGTAAATACTCTTACCAAAATCACAGCCTTGATACTATTGTCACTTAAGCCAAACTCCTCCTTCATGAGCACATCTACAAGATCATCCTCCACTTGTTCACCTTGGGCTTGTGCGGCCCTTGACTTAGCCTCTCTATGATCATCAATGATCCTTTGCATTATCCGGTCAGTTTGTTGATGACTCTGCTCTAGCTTACCCTTCAACCCTGAGATGTGCTGAAGCCATCCTGCAGAAGGGTACAAATCTCCCAAGTCAAAACCTCCAGCAACCTCCGTGGCTTCCCTTACAGCTGATATGAATTTTTTATGGTCCCTATACTTGCTTCCAAGGGCTGTCCTTGAAACAATTGTAGATATTGTTGAGAGGATTTCTTTGGTGAGATTGATGGGTGACCCTTCTTTTGAAGCAATGTTTTTGATGAATTTAGTGAGCTCTTCCTCTCTGATTGGCTGGAAAGATTGGACTCGTTTCAAGCTTAATAGCTCCAACGCACAAATCTTCCTTAGCTGTCTCCAGTAATCACCATAAGGAGAAAAAGAAATGCCCACAGAATCGTAAGACAATATCTTTGAAGCTAGTATTGGAGGCCTTGATGCAAAGATAAGATCATGGGTTTTCAACACTTCTTTAGCATACTCTGCAGACGAAACCACAATGGTAGAAACCTCTCCAAGCTTCAGATGCATCAAGGGTCCATATTTTGCTGATAAATCTCTCAGTCTACGATGGGGAAGTGAGCCTACAAGGTTGTGTATGTTCCCTATGATAGGTAGCTTCCATGGCCCTGGTGGTAAATTTGAAGTTGAGGCACATTTCTTTGTTATTATTTTGTGTGCAATAAACATAAAAATGACAATGGATAAAACGTAGAGGGTTTGAAGATCCATGTGGAAATAAAAGTTAGATCAAGGTTTTCTGTTTTACCAATGAAATTTTGTTTGCAGCTCATATATAGATTGTGGAACCTTCATCGTCCGTTATTGAATATTTTTAATCTCCTGGTTGCAATATACTCTGCATTTTGGTGATGTATTTGATTAATGCAACACCATTCAAAATGGACAAGAATGTTACCACAGCCAAAAACTAGAAACAAAGAGACATATTTCTATATACAAAATAGTGGTTGCAGTAGTACATCAACTGACAAACATTTAGTTTAAAAAACTCCTTAGCAAAATCATATGGCTTAAAAAATTGCAGAACTTGATAATTGTTATATTTTAAAGCAATCATTCTCATATTTATGAAACTTGGGTTCCACAATAATTAAGAAAACTACACTTAAATCCATTGACTAATTCGACGTGTGTTTCTCTTTTAAAGTGTTTCTCTGAATAATGGTAGATGTAGATAGGAAGGGAATAAAAATTTTATTCTACATACTGATGGGAGTGATTTATCACAGAAATGATAGCAGCCTATTTCTGAAAAAACAAAATATCAGGAAATGATTTGATCCTGTTTTATTCTCCAGTTAATTCTAGGAATTTTATTTCTTAACATAATCTGAATTTGATATCAGAATTTCAACCTTCCTAATTTACTGACAGTAGATCTTAAGGACAACTCACATCACTTTTATTTTCTTACTAGGATAATGTCATTATCTTGAGAATACCTCTACTACATCCTCCTCTTCTTTCTGTCCTAGTCACAAAAGGATGACTAACCAAACAATTACTCACATAATTACTCAATCCGGCTTTAATTTCAGAATGTTTTGTAAGTCAAAACACATGAATAAACGTAAATTGAACACATACAATTTATGTTCACAAATAGATCTTATCATATCATGATTCTCACACAATGATACAATCAAGAAGGAATAGACACTTACCTTG
>Ga0123342_1007396_pt1 | contig 14524 bp, 5 predicted proteins | sample Turbeawhitnodule_FD_89960 | JGI IMG/M metagenome (GOLD analysis project Ga0123342, IMG submission 89960) | Root nodule microbial communities of legume samples collected from Mexico - Turtle bean Mexico white nodule | ecosystem: Host-associated > Plants > Roots > Nodule | place: Mexico: Nepantla...
AGGTAACATGATATGTTAAATCATTTTTATAATTCTTGAACATATATGTATCTAAAAACTAATTTATGTCAACTATATTTTGCAATGAAGTTATTCACGGAAGAAATACCAATGAATTCGGAAGCCATGTCATATGTGAGACATTCTTGGTCCACATATTTCATAAATTTTTATAACTCTAGGATAGTTGATCAATAGTGTATGTTTTATATGTAATTTGATTACTTGTTTGTAATGTACATTTTGATTCTCTGAATTTATCTCTATATTTATTTATTTGTCTGGCTAGGTACATTTTGATCAATATGCAAGTTAATTTATATGGTTTTGGGATAAAATAGATTGCACTAAAAAAAAACCACTATTTACAAGTGCGGTTATTTACCAAAGCCGCATTTGTAAATCAAAAACATGATTTACAAATGCGGCTATTACCAAAGCCGCATTCGTAAATGTGATTTACAATGTAAATCACATTTACGAATGCAACTATGTTAATAACCACATTTGTAAACCCTAAACCCTCACCCCTCATTCAGTAGAATATACAAATGCGGCTATTTGAAATAGCCGCACTTATAAATAGTATTTACAAATGCGCATATATAGCCGCATTTGTATCTCTTTGATTTACGAATGTGTGCTGATCAAATGCGGCTATAGAACCGCATTTGTAAATGTAAAATAACCGCACTTGATTAGCATTTCTGCGCTAGTGAATAAAAACTACCTAGTGGCGTAATGCAAACAGAGATGCTAAAAGGAGAAGGTAAGAGTAGAGGAACCAGTGGCCGCGACGGAAGAAACCAAAGAACAGATAAGTATGAAGTTTGAACCGGAGATAGACAACCTAAATAATTGGTAGTTAAACCTTGGTTGCTAATTAGATACCAATTTAAAAACTATTTAACAATAATAGAAACTAATTTAGAAACAAAAAAATTTTAAGTTTCTAAAATGGTCTCTAATTTAGTTACTACTGCAACTAATTATTTTGGTCTCTAAAAATTGGTTTCTATTTCATGATTTTCTTGTAGTATATATATAATTTTATATTAATTTTCAAATTAGAATTGTGTCTACATGTATTATCTTAGAAAAATGTATTAATTTAATAAAATATTTTATTAGTGAATTTATTAGTATTATTGAAATTCAAATTTCATTGAAAATCAAAACATCATTATAAATTTTTTTATTCATATCTTATTAGGCATGTGTCAAAAAGATAATATTGTGAGACTAATTCATCTAAATAAAAAAAAGTATTAACTTAATAAAAAATATTAAATTTATTCAAAATTTATTTTTCTTTAATTTTTATTTTAAAAAAAATATGCAGGTTGGGCAGCAGGCCCGCGGGCCAATAAAAGCAACCCACTTTTTTATGCAGCGCGGGACAGTTGGCTCATATTTTACGATTTAAATATGAAGCAGGATGGTCCGCATTGCCATACCTACTAATTAATTATCAATTACTTTAGATTTTGAAGTTGGTAGCTAAAAAACTTTGGTAGCTAATTATCAATTTAGAAATTAGTTTATAAATTTCATTAATAATAGAAATTAGTCTAGATATCAATAATTTGTTTGGTATCTAAAATAATATTTAATTTAGTCCATAAAATAACTAATTATTTTTTTTCTCTAGAATTGGTTTTTATTTAATAATTTTCTTGTAGAAAAAGTATAAAATCTTTCTAAAAATTTGGCAAGATAAAGTGAAAAATTAATAAAAATTGAAGTATTTTGGGGGATTGTAAAGAAATGATTTGAAGATGGATAATTTTGGCTTATTTATTTAGTTGTTTACATTAAATTTGATGTTTTAAGGTTAGTGAAGGTTTAAAATAATTTTCAATGTGTAAAGATTTTTAATAGGAAATGAAGTTTTGGTATAAGACAATTAGTAAAGAAGACATTTTTCTAATTTTAAAAGTAAAAAAATCATAGGCTAAAAATATTAAAAGGATACAAAGATCATACATTGTTGTTTTAATTTTGTTAATAGAAGGTGTTATACTCCTAGTTTCTTCGTTTCTTCCTTAAGGTTTTCTTGAGATTGTTGACTTTGTTGACTTTGTTTGATGGTCAAGATAACAAACTTATTTTTTTTTAATAAGAGATTTGTTTTTTTATAGGGGTTAAAACACTAAATATTTCATGTTAATTTAATGAGTTAAGTATTTTTTTCGTCCATATAGTATAATTAACACAAAAGTCATTTTTTTTCAAACTTTAAACCATCCAAGTACCTATAGTATGAACGAGATTTGAATAAGTTTTTCTATATGTTAAATGAATTTTTGTTTTCAAAATTATTTATTATTTTGATTGCAGATTAATGTCTACTATAACTATTTCCAATGGATTGATGAAGTATAACCTCAAATGGAATCAATTACACATACAAAAGACCTATTTCAATCACTTTCACAATACAAACACTTGAATGGTCTAAAGTTTGGATAAAAATAAAAATCAATTTTATGTTATAGTACATAAATGAAAAACCTATTTAATTCAATTAATTCTTTAGAGAAAAAAACTAAAGACAGCAAGTATAATTAGTATTTTGAAGGAGAACTAACCGATAATTAAAAAAGTGAAGAATCTTTGTATCAATGTCAACTTGCTCTTGGTTGTCTAAGATGAATCTCTTTAATTGTGATTCTTTTATTGTTCCCAACCCAAATTTCTTCAATTTAGGACAGTAGTTCATAATCACATCTTCCAAGGATGGCCATTCAACAATATCTCCATATGAAAAGCCCCTAAAGTTAGGTAACTCCTCAAAATGTAATTTGTTTATTTCATAAAGTTTTATAGAAATCATGGCTTCTTTGGCATCTTGAAGTTGTCTTGATGCTAATTGTATTGTTGGCAACTCTGATAATTGCAAAAATAACTTAAAATTAAATGGATAGAAATAAAGAAATTAAATAGAAAACTATAATTAAAATAAAAGAAAGTAACAAGTGTTCTTAAACCATTAACTAAAGAATCAAAAGTGTTGTAAATAAAAAAATGTTATTGATGCAATTCTACTTTATTACTAATGCTGGTGGACTGATTTCTTATAACACCCATTTATATTGCATCCATAATTTTCATAATATCGGCACTAATGAAGTTTTTCTCTAATAGTGTAACTATAGTCAAATAAATAAAGGTGCATTTATATATCCAATATTGAAATTCACAACATGACATTACAATTAATTGAAAATTTTACATTAATTAATAATATGAACAAATCATGATATATAAGTAAGCTGAAAATTTTATTTTACAAGTGAGTTTTCTAAAGTAAACTTCCTCACTAAATTATATGATATCATAGTCATGTTTAACCAAATCTATTAAAACATTATCGAACTTTTATTATACTACTTGCGGTATCATTGTTTAAAATAAAATAAAATATAAATACACAACTTTGCATCTAAAATAACTAATAGAAAATAGATAATACTAAAAGTCTCAAACTAATTCAAACAAACTATTGTCATAAAGCATCCAAACACAAACACAAGCTAATAAATTGAATACTCAAAAATGCACCAAGTAAACCATTTCATGTAGTAAGAAACCTCGTCATTTCTACTTTTTAAGAATAATAATGCAAATATGGGGAGCTATAAGTTTCAATATATAAAAGAGGAAGAAGAGACAACAAAGGACAGATAAGTATTATGAGGTTATATTGAATAATAGAACTTGAATATAAAAACAGTGAAAATGGGGGAATATAAAGGCAACAAGTAAGAAGATTAAACTACCTTTAAAGAGAGCTTGGACTTGAATCAAAATTTTAACAAGAAGAAAAATTACAAATTATTTAGATTCTAAATTTGGTATGATAGCTAATTAGATACTAATTTAGAAATCATTTAACAGAAACTAATTTAAAAACAAAATGTATTTTTAATTTCTAAAATAATCTCTAATTTAATCATTATAGTAATTAATTATTTTTTATTTTTAAAATTAATTTTTATTTCATTGTGGAAAGGGAAATTATACTACAACTAAAAGACAATATTGATGTATAGTTATATATAATGCAATGCCTTTCAGTTGTTTTCTTACAAGAGTCATTTTTGCACCAGCAATACCAACCCATTTATCATGTACACCGTGATTCATCATCAAAATTAATGCTTGGCAAAGGTAACATAAATCATTTTTCCAAAGTCTAAGTCAAACATTAGAATATCAAAGTGGGTTTTATTGTTTATGATTATAAAAAAAAACCACCCGATTGAATTATTTATTCTATATTAAACAATGTATCACTATAAAAAAATTATTAAATAAAAATTGATTTTATAAAAAAAATTATTATTACCATAAATTAAATTAGATATTATTTTAAAGACTAAATAAATTATTAGTATCTAAATTAATTTCTATTATTAATAAATAGTTTCTAAATTAGTATCTAATTAACTATTTGAATTTTATTTACCAATTATTTAGATTTTAAATTTATTATCTAAAATTTTGATAGCTAATTAGATAATAATTTAAAATTTTTTATCAATAATAAAAATTAATTTACATATTAATAATTTTTATATTTTTTAACTTAGTATCTAATTTAATTAATATAATAATTAATTTTTTTTTAAAATTAATTTTTATTTAATAATTTCCGAATAATATAATTTTAAAGTTCGGAAAAAATATTACATTGGGCCACAACATTATGCAAGCAAGAACCAAATCAATAACAATTTCTCAAGATCAAACTATAAGAAATGATCAGGTGTTCCTGTACTACAAGGGTCATAAAGATATTTAAAAAAGTATACTATTGATTTTTTTTCATAAATTGAAAAACTTGAATACATGTACAAATTAATTGAGACCATAACTACATTCCATTTTATTCACATGTAAGACACGTATAAAAGGAAATATAAAGTGGTAGCTCAATAATTGGAGATTCTCCTATTACCTATTATAAGACGTAAGGGAACACCAAACCAAGAGAACACTGCATATTCAAGCCACACAAAATCATTAGAAAATTAAAATAGAACTTTGAATATACATATATAAATCCTATCCAAGACATGTGATTATTAGAAAAATTCCCGTCTGCATCTTCAAACCTTGGATAAACTTGTAAGGATAATACCCAGTTCTTGATTAATGTAACCTTTTAAAGTGTGAACAATTAGGTTGAATAGTGTCTCTTGGACTTTTTAAGGTGCAACTGTGACTAGAAAAACCCTAATAGGTGTGGAGTTTCTGTCTTTTGGAAGGCAACTGCAGGAAATCTGCAATGCAAGTATTTTAGGCCACCATGGTTTAATATGGAATTTATAAAGCTGAGGCAGGTTATATTCAGTATACCAGTTGCTTCCCTCAACAAGCATCTTCTGGAATTCTGTTAAGGGGTTAGCTGCTGTACTGATATGCTCATTGAACATTTCCAAATTCTTTGAAGCAAGCCCTTTATCAGTTCAAGCCATAGCTGGTTTTTTCACAGGTAGCATTGCTGAAGTTAGCTGCTAGGGTCTGCTTCAGCATCTTTCTGTTATTGATTCAAGTGTTTTTTGTTGGGATTGGTGGTGCTGAATTATTTTGGAAAGCTGATATAGGTTTATTTGTACTAGCCTTTTCACATATAGCATGTTTATATGTTTTCTTATGTGTTTTTTTTACGAGCAAAGAATTAATAATTAAATGAGACACTTCAGGGTTCTAATTTTTATACAAAATCTTAACCATCTTACTACTAAAATTAGAAACATACCAATCTTAAACATAATTACCAAAAGCAAAGCTTATGAGTGCCTAATTTACTGCATAATTATGCAGCCTTTTAAGGCAAAACATCCAGCAGATACAAGCTTCATTTACTCAGCTTTTTACTGTTGGTGTTTTTTGGGTATGATTTTGAGATATATAACCTCTCTTTTTGTTAAAGGCTTCAACAAAGGGAAAGATGTCAAATTCTGTCATGTGTGAGAAAGGGGCTATGGTTATAGACCATGAGTTGAAATGGCCGATTCGGATTCACATTCTTTCTAACGATACTGCTCTTTACTCTCTCATACACATCTTTATCACAACACTATGCTCTTCAGTCCAATTCCTGAAATACGTTTTTTTTTTTCTATATATCCAATGATATTTATTTCAACAAAATTATTTTCAAAACAAGTGTTTTAAAAATTAAAAGACGGAAAAAAGTTTGAAAATTATTCATTTCCCACTTCTCAATCAACAAATGAAAAAAAGAGCATATAAGTTTGGTATAACCATACACTACAATAGAATTATTAAAATATAAAAATTTAAAGATAAAAAAAATTAATTATTATATTAACTAAATTAAATATTATTTTATAAATTAAATAATTATTAATTTTTAAAATAATTTTTATTATTCATAAAAAAAATTATAAACTAGTTTCTAAATTATTATAACTACTCAGATTTTAACTATTAATTATTTTTATTCTAAATTAATCACTAATTTATAATTAAAGTTTAATCTAGAATCTAAAATAATTAATAGCTAAATTTTTTGTAGCTAATATTAAATATGATTTTGGAAATTACTTTATAAATTTGTATTAATAATAAAAATTATTTTGTACATCAATAATTTGTTTATCTTATATGTTAATATATAATTTAATTAAATAATGATTAATTATTTTTTATTTTTAAATTGATTGTTATTTAATAATTTTAATAGACACATATCTTAATAAATCAAACCAAAATAAGGCAAACTAATTCATTTTATCAAAATAATGTCATACTAAACAACCTAATGAACAAAACAAGTCATACACGTCTTTTATGATCACAGCATACAATTAGTTGTCATAAATTTGTAAGTGTTTTATAAAAAATTATCTTTTAGACGACTTATAGAATAAATACTTTATTTGTAAGTTCTTTATTTTTTTTCAGAAAAAAATAATTAAATTAAAAACGGAAATACTTCAGGTGTCTCAACCTTTATACAGAATCAAAATCAAAGTCTACCATCTAGCTTAAACTAACAGATATAACAAACATAACAAACAGGCCTAGGCTTCCAAACAAAAATTGCTCTACGCAAAAGAAGGCTCACCTGACAGCAATTACCCCACAACCCACCCAAACCTTTGCTGCCAACAAAACCTTGATAGCACCATACCAGAAAAAACATCGCTCAGCTATGGAAAACAAGCTGCATAAAGAGCAAAACAGCACTACCAAAAGAGAACAAAAAAAGAGCTTCTAAGACTCAACATAAACACAAACCTCCAAAAAACCATCTCCCAAAAGACAATAACTATCTGCTGCACAACATGCCAAAGAACTTGAACTTTGTTGACCTGTTCACCCATACAAAATCTATTACATCTTCATTACCAAACTTCTTTGGACCTTTGCTTTAAACTGCTCCCAGACAGCTCCAACGGTTTCTGCTTTAACTTCAGAACCTGCATTAGCACCATCACCAAAGCAGCGCGTTATGTGCATTCTTCACACCATCCTACATAGCACCAGTTCACTCCAGAATCACCTACAGCACCTCCTTCCTCCTTCAGCTACACTTAACTCTTTCCAACACTCGCTTACTTATAGCTTCTGATGGATAACATTGGGTTCAGGACCCAATCCGCTACAGAATAATTAAAAGGTCATGTCTTGTGCTTCATCCATAACCAAGATCTAGTTTGGGCCTTTTGAAAAATCTCTTCCGCGTCTACTACACCTTGCTTGAACACAACCAAGTTCCTATGGTCCCAAATACACCTGACTATTGTTGTCCATACCCCCTTCCAAACCAGATTTTGATAATTGCTAACCTAAAATAAGTGGAAACTCTCAAAGTGGGTCTTTAAATCACTATGTTGGACAAACAGGATACCCATCCACCTATAGCACATGGACCATACACTCATAGCATATCTACATTCCAAGAAGAGATGTTGACAAGATTCATTCTTGGTTTGACATAAAGCACATAAGGTAGAATTCATCGTCACCCCTCTCCTACTCAAACACTCTCTAGTTGGTATTCTATCCATCAGAACCCTCCACGCTGTAGTCAACACACTAGGGAAAGCCTTAGCCTTCCACAGAATCTCGTACACATCGAGACGGGGGCCTCTTCCATGTTTAGCTAAGCATTCATAAGCAGAGTTTACAAAGTAGCACCCTGTTTCATCATTCCCCCATACCTGGACATCCTTATCTTCTTTACTCAAATTAGTCGTGGATATATGTATTGTAAGCTTTGCTTCCTGCAAGGATTCCCACTCAAATCTTGCACGCCTCCATCCTAAACGCCATCGCCAAACCTCATATTCCCATTCGCCTACCTCTTCTACCTTTTTCCCTTGATTTAGGGACAAAGAGAACAATCTGGGAAACATAGTTTTGAGGTTAGAATTCCCAACCCTCACATCCTCTCAGAACTTTACTTTGTCTCCACGTCCTACTTTCCACCCAATTTCTTTCTGAAACCATTCATCTTCTCCACCCTCCCTACAGACTTTAAGCAAGTCTCTCCACCACCAAGATTGTAGTTTCATTGGGGTTTGCAAATGGAGTTCTGAGCCATACTTCGAAGCCAACAAATCCTTCCACTTCCCTTTCTCATTCGATAAATACCGCCATCTCCATTTAGCTAAGAGGGCTTGATTAAACATTCGGATGTCTCTCAAACCCAGACCACCCTCCTCTCTTGGTTTGCACAAAACTTTCCGACTTACCCATGAGATTGACTTATTCTCCTTCCCCTAGCCCCATAGAAATCTCCTTTGGATACTGGTGATGCTTTTACAGACCGTTTTCGGCGCTCTGAACAGGGACAGGTAGTAAATCAAAACTGAAGTGAAAACGGATTTGATTAGACAAATTCTCCCTGCCATGGATAAGAATCTCCTTTTCCACACATTGAGCCTTGCTTTTTAACTTGTTTAGCACAGGCTCCCAAAACTTTTCTTCCTTGGATTTCCTCCTACTTCTAGGCCCAAATATTTAAACAGTATTCCCATCTGCGCACAATTTAAAGTCTTTGTGTAGCAAACAAGATTATTTCTGTGGACATTGATTCCTGTTAGCTTTGACTTGTGAAAGTTAATCTTCAATCCTGAAGCACTCAAACCCCCTAAGGATAGATTTCAAAGTCACCACATTAGAGTAAGAGTTCTCACAGAAGAACACAGTGTCATCTGCAAATTGTAGGATGCACAACTCAGCCTCCTTTCTGCCAATCTTAAGGCCAGAGAGCAAACTAGCCTTGATAGCTTGCCTTACTAGGCCAGCCAAACCTTCAGCTACCACTATAAAGAGGAAAGGAGCTAAAGGGTCGCCCTGCCTCAACCCTCTAGAAGGTTTAAATTCCTTCATTGGGATCCCATTAACAAGCACAGAAACTGTGGCACTTTCTATACATCCTCTGATCCAACTAATCCACTTGCTATGAAAACTAATCCTTTGTAGCGTATCATAGAGGAAAACCCAACTGATCGAGTCATAAGCTTTCTCAAAATCCACCTTCAAACACAAACCACTCCTTCCATCCCTCCTTAGATCCTCTACCGCTTCATTAGCCATAAACACACTATCAAGAATCCCTCTTTCCTTTATAAAAGCCGATTGACTTTCATCTATAATTGAGGGTAGGACATTCTTCATTATGCCCGCTAACACCTTAGAGATGATTTTGTACATAGTACCTACTAGCGAAATAGGTCGATATTGCTCAAGCTTTACAGGGTCCCTAACTTTAGGAACTAAAGCTATGAATGAAGCATTGCACCCCTTTGGGATAGAACATGTTTCATGAAAGAGAGCCATAGCAGCCACAAACTCTTCTTTTATAAACTCCCAACTTTTCTTGATGAAGTTGAAGTTGAATCCATCAGGTCTTAGACTCTTTGATCCTTCACATTGCCACACTGCATCCTTTACTTTCTTCTCAGAGAACTCTGCTAACAGGCTTAGATTATCTTCATGGGTTAAGGACTTAAACTCAACCGCATCAAGCCTTACTCCAAAATCTTTCGTTACTTTAAATCTGTTTTCAAACAGCTTCTTCGCTTCTACACGAACCGTACATGGCTCCTCACACAATTGACCCCCCACCTCAACACCTTTTACATCATTCCTAAGACATCTCCATCTTAGAGAGGAATGGTATAATTTAGTACAAGAGTCTTCATTCTTAAATCAGCTAGCTCTAGCTTTTTGGCATAAAAGGGAGTCCATTTTTCTATCAGTTTCCTTCAGACGACTCACCAGATCAATCCTTTCCGACCTCTCACTTTCCAAACAAACTCCATCGCATACTTGGCAGTCTAAGGCCTCTAACTCCTGCAGAATCATCTTCTTAGAAGTCTTTATGTTGCCGAACACATCCCTATTCCATATCTTCAAGTCACCCTTCAACCATTTCAGCTTATCTTTAATCACCATTAAAGCATTCCCCTGTGCTGAGTATGAAGTCCATTTATCCTTCACCATCACGAGAAAATTCCTCTCCATAAACCAGACATCAATGGTTCTAAAGGGTTTGGGGCCCTAGTCCTTATCCATGGACTTCACCACTATAGCACAATGGTCTAATACTTCCTTGCGTTGCACTGTTTACACATAAGCCATTTATGCAACCACTCTTCAGAGACTAACACTTTGTCCAACCTGCTCATAGCATTCCCATTCGAGTTAAACCAAGTAAAATGTTTACCTACAAGAGCTAATTCTATCAACAGATTGGAATCAGTGAAGTTATTGAAACCTCTCATCTTGCTTGATTGGTTGTCTCTTATACTTACTCCTTTTCCTTTCACTATGCTTTCTTATGGCATTAAAGTCACCACAAAAGCACCATACCGAATCTAAGGATGTTGTTTTAATATCAGTCAACTCCCCCCACAACAAAATCTTTCTTTATATTTGTAAATCCTTTATAGTTAAGACTCTCCTTATATTTGTTCAAATTTACAAATTAGTTTAATTTTCTCTTCAAACCTCTTTAGCTTTCCTCCTCTAAATTTCTAAAAAAATCATTTCTTGATACTGAATCTCTTAAGAAAAAGTAAAAAAATAGTCAAGATACTCATTATAAAAGTAAAAAATGATAAAGATAATACTTATAACAAGTAATTAACATAAACAAATATTTTCAATCTAGTTATGTTAGGGGAGTTTTCCTATTGTTGAGAATCATGTAAACATTTGTAAAAAATGATTGTAAACATATCTAAATAACTTAAGAGGATCCTTACCAATGTCTGATATACCTTATCACAAAAAAAAAAAAAAACAATATTTTTAAGTAATTTAAGCTTTGTTCAAACTCATCCTTTTTCTTAAACCTAACCTTTCATTTTGTTAATACATTTTCAAACTCACCCTTTTAGAAGGGTAACATTTCTCCAAAAGCATGTGCATTTTCTGGTCATTTTAGATTTTGACGTTAATTTTACTTTTAATAAACACATATGATAATTATTAAAATTAAATATATATTTAATTATCACAATCATTAATCAAATTTAAACAAAATTAACCAAATTAAAAAAATGATATTAAAATGTTACTTAAAAGCAAAATATGACTAATAAAACCCAATATTTAGCCAATCTAAATTCCATCAAATATTACACTCTCCTATTATATTATAAGATATGTATTGGTGATCATTATATTAAATTGTAATTTTCCATTTGAGTTGATTTTTTATTTTTAAATCGAATTTCAATTATTATTCTGGATTAACCTGATAAGCTCTATTAAAATTAATTGTTATACTCAATAAGTTCTGAAAACATAGACAGAGAGGCTAATGATTTATCTCTTTATGTTTTCTGGAGGAGATGCCATGAATGCTGAAAAGTAGCAGCACCACAATTTTATATATATATATATATATATATATATATATATATATATATATATATATATATTCTATTCCGATGCTGTACTTCAAATGGAAGAAAAGAAACCAGTGTCTTTTTTAAATTAAAGAAATTCAAAGTCGTAGTTCCTTTCAGAAGATAAGAATATATAAAACTTCAAATAAACCATGGGTATCTCTTTTTCTTTTAGCTATCCTCATTATTGCTTCTTTATATATACATAGGATTATTCATTCATCAAGCAAAATTGCAATAAAATATTGGTAACAAATACCTTTTATTAATTTTTACTTTAATTCTTTAATTAATATTCTTAAAGAAATTTTCTGTTTACTAATAAAGTGATCTATTTAGCTACTAATGTCAAGTAAGTTTAGAAGATAGAGATTTGTGTTTTCAAATTTAGCATTTTTTTTTATGGATGATATCTCTCATACAAATAAAATCAAATGTAGAAATAAAAGAGGCTTCCATATTTTGTCTTTTTTATTGATAAAAAATAAATTAAATTAAAGAGAGTGATGTTTTGGTACGAATTTGAGGTCGGAATAAGTGGTGTTTCAACCAACCCTTACACAAAAATCACAATCACTTAGCAATCTAGAGAAAAAAACTGGATACACAAAGTGTCAAAATTTGATATGTTTTGTACCTGGTCTCTTCTTCAAAATCAAGAAACCAAAATCTAATGATTAAAAGATCAATCATTAAACCTGTTCCAATGGAGTTCTTCCAAAGCATATTAGTACAAAAGCAGAGGGATTGATTCATCTACACAGCTTAATTTAGTTGCGTCCCTACAACAAAATTGCTTCCATAGTGACTAATACTATAACTCTAATAAATCTGTGTTTTTTATTCATGAAAAAATAAATTAAATAAGACAGATATTTCAAATAAATTAAACTTCAGATACACTTACTCAATATATTTTGCTGATTAAAAAGAAAAAAACTTACTCAATATATTCTTATACAGATGAGACATTCGTGAGATTTAAAAGTGTTATGATTTGAATTACACTTAACCTGTATAATGACTAATTGTAAGACAAGCACTACATAGTAAATTATGATTATTTGTTATTTTTAATTATCTAAACATGAATAATCTTGATAATATCAAATTGTCATTTATTGATTGGATACAAAAAATTATATCAAGTTATCGATAATATAGCATTAAAAATTATACCAATACAATTTAATATCTTATATATATATATATATATAATTACAGCCTAATATTCTAAATAAAAGAAATTTATTTTAAAAGCATAGGCAAGTAACTTAAAGTAATTAATGCATTTACATAATTTATATGAAACTACATCGAAAATTAATAAGTGTTGTGAGAGAGGTATTGAATGGTATCCCTTTTGAGTCTGGTATATTAGAAAAACGTTATTAGATACAAAAATAACTTTATTGGAATATCTATTAGAGATAAATAGTAAACATTTTGAATAGAAATTAATTCTCAACAAATAAATCCTCATATCTATAATATAGTATCAAAGCCAAAAATAACTGTGTATAGCAATAAAAAAATATACAAGTGCAAATATTCCTTTTGAATTTGATGTACATTAGTATAAAGTATTTTCTTTGTAATAGTTTATCTTAGTTGTTTTGTATCGTTTAACTTGAATATGTTAATGTATAACAATTATTATGCTATGAAAATTTCATTCTCATTGTAAATTTTATTATTTATATTTGTTAGGATCAATCTTTCTTTAAGATGTCATATCAAAGGAGATTTATTTGGATTGTGGATAATGAGATTTATTTTTTTTAGTAATATATTTTTTACTTTGCACTAAACTATATATTGTGACTAATCAATTCAAAGGTTGAGAATTATGGCTAGATGTGGTTGAAGAAAAACATCTTACATGTCTTAATGTCTTACGAGTCTGAAAGAGAAACTATGAAGGTGGTGGTGAATGCCACGAGAGAACAAGATCAAGTGATAATAGATTTAGTTGCCCATCTTAAGAAAGGAAATAAGCAAGGGAATGGTAAACATAGAGTTAGAAACAAAAGGTAACTTGAATAGTAAACAAGTATTTAATAGTAGAAAATAACTTGAAAAACAAAATTTATTGAGAAACATGGAGTTAGAATAACAAGGAGCATAACAAAGTAGGGATGGCAAAGTGGGACGGACTGTGCGGGCCGGCCCGTTGGTAAAAAACGCGGGGTGGGCTGACCTTTTCAACCCGCTAACCCACATTAGTCCGTCCCGCATTAGCCCGCAGCCCGCGCGGGCCAGCAACGGGCGGGGCGGGTTGGCTCGCTAACTCGCAAGGAAAAAAAAGAACAACACAATCGCGTTCACATCTCACAGGTTTCAGCTACTGCTCCCAAACAGTCCACACACAAACGCTCTCGGCAACGCCGCTGCCGTTCACGCCGCTACTAGTCGCTCGCGCCGCTGCCGTTCACGCCGTTGCTGATCGCTCGCATCGCTGCGACTCCGCTTGCTCACGCCACTGTTGCTCGATCACACCGTGATGAGAATCAAATAAAGGAGGCTTTTATTAATGGAGGAAGAGGACATCCACCCTCACATTTGAAGTTCTTCCTTCTAGTCTTCTCAAAATTAAAAGAAGACATAAAATAAAGATGAGG
>Ga0123342_1007398_pt1 | contig 14519 bp, 6 predicted proteins | sample Turbeawhitnodule_FD_89960 | JGI IMG/M metagenome (GOLD analysis project Ga0123342, IMG submission 89960) | Root nodule microbial communities of legume samples collected from Mexico - Turtle bean Mexico white nodule | ecosystem: Host-associated > Plants > Roots > Nodule | place: Mexico: Nepantla...
AAATTAAAATTATTAAAAAAATAATAATTTATTATTTATTTATTTATTTTTAAAATGGTGCTAGATAGGGAAATAAAAAATAAAAGAGTGCTAGATAGGAAAATAAAAACAAAAGGGTGCTAGATAGGGAAATAAGAACAAAAGGGTGCTAGATGGGGAAATAAAGATGTAAATGGTGCTAGATAGGGAATTGAGCCGAAGAATTCAATGACAGAAGAACTTGGGATCAACTGGTTTTTATTTGTTGTTTTAATCTCTTTTATATTTTATGCTAAACAATTTCAACTCATCTTTATCTTTATTGTTATTGTTAACTTTTCTTGCTTGTAGATGATTATGAACACTGGTTTACCGATTTCACAATTGGATTTGTCGGGAAACGAATTTGGGTCATTTGACCATAATTATAATATCATCTCTTTAGCGTTAGACAGGTCTACACTGGAATCATCTTAATTTGAAAACAAAACAACAAATTTCAATCAAATATTACATAATTGAATTAAACTGAGAAGCTTGACATATTTGATAGGTTATACAATTTGGGTTGAAGGTTTGTACAAAAATAAAAATGAATTGTGTGACGTGGAGCAATTAATCAAGTATCAAGTGATTAACTCTGTTAAATGTTTGATTAAACAAAACATGACTAATTGGAGGTAAATTATGTTATTGAGAAATATTAATTATGGATAGTATTTTTGACAAGTTGTTTTTTTATATACAATCTCATGTGAGTATTGTCGAGTAAACAGGAGGATTGTCAATAAATATGTTTTCAAATTTTATGATACATCATTTTTTTTTGTTTAAAGAAGTACTTCGTAGAAGTTATACGAAGCTCAATATGTAACTCTACTTGTTAAGTAGCTATGTGTAGCATGTAAATTACATGTGGCTTACATCTTTGTTGGAAGGGATTCAACTAGCAGTCAATGTAAGGTTGTTGGTGAAAAATAAATTAATTATTAAGTTTGTTAGAAACTTGTCGCTAATAGGATGATTAAGTATATTGAGATTGTGTATCATTTTTTGTGTGAATTAAGTCTAAATATATCTTAAGAAAGTATGTGGAGATTGAAATATGAGTGATTAATTGTGTTACATGTATTGTTAGAATGATTTCATTAGAACAATATGATTTCATAAATTTATTTATAATAATTTAGTCTAACTTAGTCTTAATAAGACAATTAAATTTTGATGAATCGATGTTTTTATTTTAAATATGACAAATTATTCAATAATAACATGATCATTGTATTAACAAACTTCAAATGTCGAGACGGTATGATAGACAAAAATTAAAAAATGTGTTTTTTTTGTTTAATAGGTTAAAATTAAAACTAATAGTTAATAGTCAGGGTACACTTTTTTTTACTTAAAATTATAGTAATTCAAGCGACATAATTCTTTCATCGATCTATCCTATGACACAACCAACTGTTGGATCAAGCGTTTATCATTAAGTCAAAAGTTATAGACGATAATTAGATTGTAACATTTTCTTACTTACGAGTGTAGTAATTCCAACATCACAATTCAATTGCGACTTTATTCACTTAACTTGCGTCCCACAATCAATAATTGAAGTTAGATGCAACTAACATTTAAGAGTGTTTGAAAATAAGATTATACGTAACATAAATCATTTTATTTATTAGTACAAGTTACCTCTGCATGTTATCTTGCAAAAATATTTTTACATTTGTTCTTTGAACTAGTAATATTTCCCATCAACCATTAACTCAACGTCCTCAAAAGTCTAACAAAATTGTTTTAAGTTAAATTGTTATTTCACCTTTAAATTTAAGAGTATTTAATAAGGGTTACAATTCAAGTTGGTGTGTCAGCCTAAAAAAAGCACGAAACAGAATTGAGATTTTAGTATTAATCTCTTAGTTTACATAGGTTCATCTCACAATCCTAGTTTGTTCGAGCTAAAGAGTGTACCGACTTGCCAAAACCTGCAACCTACACTATTTTTTTTTTACTTTTATTATTATATATAATTCTTTGTTTAGTGAATATGGTTGAATTTTTTCATTTATTATTTTATCAATACCATATTAGTATATCTTTTGTTGATTGTTGGAAACTGGCTATATTGAAAGATTGATTAATTTATACATATGTTAAATGATCTAACCGGATTATCATCAACGATACACTTTTTATAAGTTTGTATTTTCTATATTTACAAGTACATATTTAAATTTTATTCATGGTTCTAATTTAATATTTTTGTTATCTAACATGTTTATTTACCTGCAAATAATAAAATACTAATCTTTTAAGTTTTTCCTCTCTTTTTTACTGTGATACTTGAATTAATTTATGGTTTTTAAAGAGAGACTCAAATTTTAGATTAAAAAAAAGCTATAATATTATAATAGATTAGACAAATAAATAAAACCTGATCATAATGGATTTTTTAAGAAAAAATCATATCAAAATTCATTTTCAATAATACAATTGTATCAATCTCATAACTTCATTTTATCATAAGGAGTTTATATATAGGTGTTCCAAGAAGAAAACCCTTTTAGATCCAGCAGTTAAAGATCATTAGTTTTCATCATACATATATTGTTAGAGAGTCTTAAACCAATACCTATAAAAATTACATATCACAATTGCAAAATTCATTATATATAAACAAATATTTATTATACGTGATACACAAACTAAGATACTATATAATACATTTTTATATCTCGACAATTAATTTATTGGGAGTGTCATCACACCAAGGTGCTTACGAAACAAGATTGAAAAGTTGAGAATGTTGTTGACAACATCATTAGGTAGACATTACAATTAATTAAGATTCTTACAATAATTGTATTACGATATTTGAAAATATTTTAAGAACACGGTTTCTTATTAGTCTTTCTTGAAAATTCTAAATTATAATATATAAATGGATTGATTATTAATAAAATTAAATTATAATATATAAGTGAGATGTAATTCTTACAAGTCAATTTTGTACGAGAATGGTAAAGTGGAGACAGACTGCCTATTTCAACTCGCTGGCTCGCTTATGTCCACCCTACATAACTTACAACCCGCACGGACCAAGTATGGGGTGGAGCGGACTGACCCACAAGACCTGTATAACTTAAAAATTTAGAAATTGTTTTTTACACCCCCATATTTTTATCATGGAGCCTTATATTTCATATTTTGAATTTTTACTCATATCTTATTACGCACGTGTCGTGAGAATAATATCGTGAGACCATTTATCTAATGCATATAAATAAATAAAAAAATAAATTTATTCAAAATTTCTATTTAAAAAATATTTTTTATTAATTTTTAAGAAAAATATTTCTTATGCGGGCTGACCCGCAGGTCAATCCTTACAAAGGGCAAGCTAGTAAAATCAGCCCGCATTATCATCCCTAATTTTGTGAGATTGAACTAGGCATGAATTCACTTACTAAGATACTATGAGAGTCATTCATATCATAGTCAAGTTCCTTAAAGTTATATGCCACCATTATTGACTCTTATTAAACCACCCATCAATTTTCTCTACAAAAAATATCAACTTATAATGTACAAGTGAGATACAATATAACAATTTTATCGAGTTCTTATTAGACCACCATAAATATCTAATCTTATATTTGAAATATTTACATGGAAAGTTTTTTTAATAAGATTTTTAGATAAATTTGCCTTATTATTCACTATTAAAATATATTTTTCACTCAAGGATATGGCAATATAGAAGGAGCCTATACTTTAGGGGGAATTGTTGGTGTTTAAGCATGTGATAAAGCCTCACATCGTGTAAAAATATTTTTTTTACACAACATATAAATGAAAAAGACACACACAATTTATCTTAAAAATTTGGGTTTTTTTTATGATGTTTTGTTTTTATTTAGTTGTGACTCTTGTTATTATTAACATTAATAATAAATATATTGTTAATATTTTATTAGTATTAATATTAATAAAATTATTAATATTAGTAATTATAATAATAAACATAATTATAATAATTATATTAATACTTTAATATGTTTTGATTATCTATATTATTTTTGTACTGGAATGATTTTTCCGTTATATCTAAGAATCATAATATTATTAATAATCACTGTTTTTTTATTACCATATAACTCTCAATATTTTTATTTTAATTATCTAATTATAAAATTATTACATAAAAAAGTTATATACAACCTCCTAAAATGTATAATTTTTCATTTACTAATGTCCAATTGTTATAATATAGCTTTACAAGAGCATAGAGAAACACAAAGTTAGAGAACGTCGACGCGAATAACACATTCCAAAATTTTCTAATATTCAACTTAATCTCGTGTTACGATTCTATTGTTGTTTCTATCCCGACAAGATTCAGGATAAGATCTGACCCGCTTTGCTGTTGAGAAATCATTATCATCTAGGAAAATATCTGTTTTTTTTTTTCAAACTGGTGCAATTTTTTTTTTTAACTTTCCTAAACTAGGTAAGAAAAAAATTTATCTCCAAAATAGTTAAATTGCCAAATACGAAACTAACAAGAGAGAAATCGGCAAAATGTATGAATTTTAAAAAAAATAAACAATTGTATAGGTAAAATACAATTTCAAATAGATCACCAATCATATGTACGAATTTAAAAAAAATAAAAAAAATCATACATACATATATATATATATATATATATAAAACAATTTCAAATAAAAATCATAGTTCCTATATTTTATTTTAATATTATAATATATTTTAATATATAAAATTTTATAAAAAATATATTTATGAAATACAATTTCATTATAAATCTGAAATATTTCACTTTTATGTTGTCTTATATTATAATATAAATTAATATATTACATTTTCTTATATTGTAATATAAATTAATATATAAAAAGTATATATAATAACGTGAATTCGTATGTATATAATATGTTTATAATATTTTAATATATAATAAATTTAATATACGTTTTTGTAGTATTTAAAATTAAAATAATAATAATAATAGGAAATTAAATAATTCTAATTTACTATTATAACTATTTTTAATATATAATTAAAGAAAACTAGTTTTTCATATAAAAAAATAACTACATAAATTTTCATAAAATATTTTGTATATTTTGAGAAGTTATAAAATTGAATTTCATCAAATTCAAAATCAAGATTATTTATCTACTTTGAGACCTTATACCGGATCCCATATGTACCATAAGGAATCACACAAACTAATATCTAATCGTATACATAATGAATTTGATGGTTCACTTTCAAATAAGCCTATACAGATGCTCTTAGTGTAAGAATGAATGTCACAATAGAACAAATTGTTCATATCCACAATAGTAAAATGTAAACTCTTGTATTATCTTTCTACTTTCTATTACAATTACAATTTACCGTTAACATTCTCTATTCTAACTTTTCGGTTAAAGTTTCTGATTTATTTTTAACATTTTGAATTTAAAATTGTACCAATTTAACTTTTTATTATAGAATAAATTTTCTTTAATCAATTTTGAAAATAATTAACTTATATATTTTTTAATTTTAAATAATAAAAAACATATATTAAAATTAATATATATGAAAATATTATAAATATATCCCATATATCACATATATACAAATTCAAGTTATTACATATTTTTTTATTTTATATATTAATTTATATTATAATATAAGAAAACGAAATATATATTAATTTATATTATAATATAAGAAAGGTGAAATACCATTCTAATCAAATCGTATCTCACCAATACAATTTTATTTTTCTAAATTTTTTAAATTTTATATATTAAAATATATTATAATATTAAAAAATATATAAAATATGAATTTTATTGAAAATTTAGGATTTAAAATTAATTTTAAAATAGATAATTTGTCAATACGGAACACAAATTAATAAGAAATCATTGAGAACGCGACTTGATAACACTTGTTACTTGTAGCTCACAATTTTATAGTATAAATTTTTGTTAAATAATTAATAATTTAATTTATGTCCTTTTTCCAATGTTTATTCTTTTTCATTTTGCTAAAGTTTATTCCAATGTTTATGTTGATTAATTAATTCAGCAATATGGTGTGCTTGTTTTTTTATTTGGGAAGTTGTTAATGGTGATTTGGATTGGAGAGAGATCTTGTGATATGAGATAGTGGATGTGAGAAGAAAGTGTGAAAGAAGTGAAGTTGTTTGGATTAGATTATGTTATGGAGATGTGTGAAGAAAATTTATGAGAATTTAAAAGTAATGGGATGAAGGTAAGATAGTTTTAATTTTTTATAAATATGTAAAATGTTATTTTACAAATTTATCCTTACCTATTAAAAAGATTTAATAATGAAATGAGTTATTTTTATTTAAAAATAAACAACTTTCATATATTCATAGATTTAAAAATTATAATTAAAAAAATATGTATTTAATAAATTAAATAAGAACATAACTTCAAGTAATTTATTAAAATATTAAAATGTACTATAAAATTGAGAAATAAATTAAAAAAATATTAATTTTTTAATATTAAAAACTATATAATAATAAAAAATAAAAAATAATACAACAACTTATTATCAATAAAAAAGAATTTCATAACAAATTATTATTAAATAAATTATAACTCATAAACATAATAATTATACACAAAAATATATTAATATAAACATAACAACAAATTAAATAAAAATAGAAAATCAAGTAATTTTTTAAAATATTAAACATATACTATAAAATTAAAAAATATATCACGTCTTATATAAATAAAAAATACAATTTTTTAATATTAAAAAACCTTGATATAATGAAAAATAAAAAATATTACAAATAGTAAAATAAAATAAATGAAAGTAAATTAAAAAATAACATACTTGATTTTTTATTTACATCTCTTCATTTTTAGGAAAAAAATATTTACTGTTATGTTATTTTCTTTTTTTATTTCCTACAAAATTCTGAATCGAAGTTATAAATATAGTGCTCTCACTTCTTTGTTGTTAATACTACCTCCACATAAACAAATAGACTTTAAATATTTTAGTTTTGTGGTAAGTCTCACTTTGGCAGGTGGCATTTGCACAAAGAGTTTCATTTTTTTTTTTTTCATTGGTATATTTTTTATCTATGATAAACGGGTTTGCTGCTACTCTCACTGTTAATCTATTTACTACTACTAATAATAATTTACTTTTGCGTTTCACAAAAAAAAAAAAAATTTAGTAAACTTTACGTTTTTATATTTGTACCATGCATTGATCAATAAAAGAAATAAAAAATAAAAATCTGTCATGTGATTTACACAGTTGTATTGTGCCGTTAACATCACATTACATATCAAACGAAGTTTAAAAAAAAATCAAAGTTTCTTATTACTTATTTTGGTAGTTTAAATTCGTAAAAAATAAAAATTGAATTATGAAACTAAATCTAGTGGTTAAAGACCGAGACAAATTAACACTTAAGCAAATGATTCAACAATGTCAACTAAAAGGGACTAAAATCAGCTAATTAATTTCAAAATTTCAGAGACTAAGAAAAGAAAAAAAAATTACAAACTGAAAGAGTAAAATATACTTAAGTTTAATTTATATATTGACACATATTTATGTACAATAATTTTTAATTATATAACCTTATACAATATATTCAAATACTATTTGTTAGTTTCTTGAAGATAAATTAACATAAATGTTAAATAGTTAAAAATGTTAAATATCCATATAGTAAAGTTATTATTTAAGTTAGAAAAAAAATCATTATATGAAGTATATAGTAAAGTTATTATTTAAGTTAGAAAAAAATATTTTATTTTCATATAAGATCTCTAACACTTCTTTATATGTTGAATACATCAAATATAAAAATAGAAAAAAACTTAGATTAATATGATAAATTTAACTAATCTCAACTATGATAGATTTTTAATTATCCAAATATCATATTAAAATAACAAAATTTAAGTCTAATTTGTTTTCACAAAACTCATTTAATAAAATGACTTTTATACCTAATTGTATATTATAATTTTATTATACATGTAGTTAATGAGATATCTTAGAATGTTAAAGTTTGGAATTAAGGAAATAATACTTTAAAACCTTTGAGAAAAAAAATACTCACTACAACCAATTATAAAAATGTAATAGTGTATATTAAGATTTTTAATTTAAAAAACAATATAAATATAATTAAAATATTATTATTTTAGTTCTGAAGTAGATGTATTTTATGTGGTGGGTATGAAAATATCAACTCCCATATTGAGTAAAAAAGAGATATTCACAAAACAATCATACTCTCATTTTCTATTATTTGCTGTGTATCTTTCCTGCAGCAAATTTGAAATACTGGGGATGGATCACAAACAAAGTTGGGTGGGGGACTTATAGCCAAACTTATGTGATAAGTCATAAGAACTAAGTATATGAAATGTTTCGCCTATTATAAGCAAAGAGGCAAAATTTGCCTGAGGTGAAAAGCCCTCGAGTGGTGTCATTATAAATTTGAAGGAAAAAGTTTTTCTTCACACTCTAATAGTAAATAACATATCTTTTTGACACCCAATTATAATAATATAATAATATTTTAAATTAAAAAATAAATTAAATATAATTAAAATAACAATTTATTGATATGCCGTGGTGTGAAAGTATTTGAAAGGTGATAAGTGGTCATCTGAAATGACTGATAAATTTTTTAAAGGATATGCGGGTGTGATCGGGTGTTATTCCTATTGATATGATATACTATTGTTATATGCAAAAGGGCATTGAGTATGACACTGAAATGTTGTATAGAAAATAGGCTTCTAGCTGGGTGAAAAGTGAAGGATATAGGTACAGGAACCATGACAGGCCTCATGGCATGATAACCAGCTTTTTTCTCTGCAAGTAGGCACTGATCATGCAACGACAATAGCAACGAAAATGAACTTGGTTGTAAGGTTCTTTTGGAATCTAATACTTATGGTTTTAGCATCTCAAAGCAGTTGTCCCACATGACAGGAAGGCCTTTCTAGCTCAGGAACATGCGCCAATTATCATTAAAATGGGTTCTGTGCTTAAAAAAAAGTCTATGCATAACGCATGCATGGATAATAATGTGAACAGAATCCTTGCTCACGGGAGTAAATAAGTCGCTACCTCATGCTCTCTTATTGATAGTGATTTCTGCTCACTGACATCACACATTTCGAAACAGCACACTTCCCTAGCTCCAACATTAATGATTGGATTACTTCTAAAATCACTGCCATTACCTAACTAATCCAACTATTAACTATTAATTGCCAATAATTATGACTACAGTGGTGTTTGTTTGATCGTATTGAATTGTTTGTGCTAGCACATGACTGAGTTTGTCCTTGTAACTTTGTCTATCTGCACTTTTCTCCCACTCTCTGTAACCACAAAAAAAAGTGTGAGAGAGAGCGATATAGACTTGATGGGTCCAACGTAGTGAACCAAGGTCAGTATTAATATGAATGATGGTAATTTCACACTATTTTAGTTTTTTACATTTACTATACAAGTAAAAAAAATAGTTATAAAGTGAAGTATATTTTGAACAGGTGTCAAAGTTTTTTTTTTATGGGCAAAGAATTTGTTGTATTAATATGTTCTGACCCTTTAAATATGGTGGTAGATTCAGAGAAAAAGGACGGGTTCAGCTACCTTACTAGCACCATGGCCAACCCTGCAGGCTTCGTCTCCTTTAGAAAACCAATCACCCACGTCATTTTCGACATGGATGGTCTTCTGCTAGGTATTGCCATCTATCTTCAACAACTATAATGCCATGCCATGCACCCCTTGCTGTGTTTTTTCAGACCATTTAAGCATAATTTTTTAGTATGCCTTTATTCATCGTGTACAAATTCATTCTGTTGGATCCATCTTTCTTGCTGGACATGGGAGTAATATTTTCAGTGAAGTCTGTGTCGTCAATTAGTTTTTCAAAGTCACTCTCTTTTTTTTTTCAGCAAAGTAACAAATCATAGTTGGTTGGTGGAAAAATATTAATCTTTTGACTACGAATCTGATAAATATATGAGGGGGTTGGTTATGTTGCAGACACAGAGAAGTTCTGTAATGAAGTCCAGGAGATCATACTTGCTAGATACAACAAAACCTTTGATTGGAACGTGAAGGTTAAGATGTTGGGGAAGAAAGCATTAGAAGCTGCTAGGATCTTTGTTGAGGAAACAGGAATTAGCGAAGTTCTGAGTGCTGAGGAGTTCCTGATCGATAGAGAGGATATGCTACAGGCTTTGTTTCCAAAAAGTGAGCTTATGCCAGGTATGTGTATTGTGGATTAGACAACCTTACCTACTTAATTAACGTAAAATCAAACAACCGCGTAGGTTGCTACAACTACAGTACTGTCGGATCAGGATCTCTATGAAGTCATCAGGGGAGAATCTAAATCTTACACGGTTCATTTTTTTAATATTTTATATAAATGGAATTTATTTTAATGATGGAGATTGCTCCCGTTGAGAAAGACACGTGAGAGGGAGGAGCCTTGACTAGGAACCTCAAATTGAAAGTTTTTTTATCCCTGTTGGTGGTGACAAAAAAAACCGTTTCATTCATTTGACAGTTATAAAAAATATTATTTTGTTATAATATAATATTTTTTCCCAAAAAAAATTACAGAATGGTTATTTTGTTTACCGTGTCAACTTATCACTTATTTGAGTTGATTTTTATTTCGTCTCTCGAGGTAGGACTACTACTGCATGGGAATGCTCGCAATGGTCCCATGGAAAACCAAATTGATTAAAACTGAATAAAAAAAAATTGAAAATGAAAAAAATGCAAATTCTATATTGTTAGACTACATTTTAGATTTGATTTTGAAAAGCCATTCAAATCAATCCAAATCTATATTTTTATAATTTTTTTATATCACTCATATTTACATTTTATTTATTTTTACATATTTATAGAATTATATCACAAGTTTTCATTATTTTAAAAAGTATGATTAAATAAAGGTATTTTTCCAGTAAAGTAATAATATATAAATGTAATTATCACATTGTGTTAATTTTTAAACGCTGTATTTATGGATTGTACTACTATTATGTGTGTGTAAAGTTTGATATTTTCGGTATTATTGATTTAATACACTGTCTGGCTTTAAAAAAAGTATCACTAAAACAGAAAATTGGTTCCAAACTAATTTAAATTTAACTAGATATTGTACTTAAATTTTAAAGTAAATCAATTATATGATAAAATAAGAAAAATTAAGTGATCGGGTGAAATAGTTTTTCGCTAAAAAAAATCAATTTAAAACACCTCTACTCAGCAGTTTGTTGAAGACAATCCTTAATTATAACATAACATAATATATAAATAAATTTAGAAATGTTAGGGATATTTAATCATCAGTTTTGTGTAGGAGAAGAAAAACTATTCACATTTTACTATATATTTTGCTTATAAAGTCTCAATAAGACAACTACACTATATAATGATTATAAATAAAGATTTTTATCCGTGTTAAATTAATATGTATTTAGTTACCTTTCATAAAAATTCACAGATACGTTCTTCCACGTGAACATACTACTAATATTGTTGTATAATAATATAATATTAATTTAAATAAACATTAAAAATAAGTATCACATAATTGAGACAAATAAAATAATATAATTTTACATTAATTAATATAGTATGACATTAAATTAAGTCTGAATTCTAGAAGGAAAAAAAAAAGATGTAGAGTAATCCAACTTTATTTATAGTGAATCGCCCATCAAACTCAACAAACCTAAAAGTTATATAAATACTCAAATATGCAAATTCTGTGTCAAAAATGCACTACCACCATGTTTATACCACCATGCACTACCTACTGTGTCATTTTCATCTATCATAGGTGCTGGTCGTCTAATCAGGCATTTACATGCCAAAGGAATTCCAATTTGCTTAGCAACAAGGTACCCTTCAATCATCTTTTGTCAATGAAATACTTGTTTTGAAGGATTTATTTATGCAAAGTTGTTTTGACAATTTGCCTCACAGTTCTCACAGGCGACATTTTGAAATAAAAACTCAAAGACATCGTGAACTATTTTCTCTGCTGCATCATGTTGTTCTTGGCGACGACTTCGAAGTTAAACAAGGCAAGCCTTCCCCAGATATATTTCTTGCAGCAGCCAAGAGATTTGAGGTATTCCAATGAATGTGGTGCACTTTTTGACAGAATCATCTGCAAATAAAGGATTGTTTTATTGTTGTATTTTCTAACTTGTTAGTGTGTATTTTTTTCAACAGGGTGGACCTATAGATCCTAGTAACATTCTGGTTTTTGAAGATGCACCCTCTGGAGTTCTTGCAGCTAAGAGAGCAGGAATGTAAGAGAATTGAAGCATTGAATAATATAGTTTCATGTTTAAACTTTGATGCATATTCTAGATTGGAATATTATGTTTCCTGGTTTCATGTCATTCAGGTTTGTTGCTATGGTCCCTGATCCAAGGCTGGATAAAGGTTTTCATAAGTTAGCAGATCAAGTTGTGAACTCACTATTGGACTTCAACCCTGTCGAGTGGGGTTTGCCTCCTTTTGAAGATACCAATGGAAGATGATCTTGGAATCCTTTTATCAGCACTTAATCTATTTCAATTGAATAAAGTTTATTTGTAATGATAAAAAACAATATTCTATTATTGTTTTTTGGAATAAAATATTCTACTATAACAAAATAATATTTTTTCTCCCATTTCAATTTGCGTAATTTGTTTTGTTGAATTACGACTAGCTCTCTTCCACATTGTGGTCAGGAAAGATGTCGAATGAATGTTGTGTGGGTCTCAGATGTTGGAGGACTAACATAATAATAATAAATAATAATATAATTTTCAAAACGGACATGCTTCAGTTTACATGTGACTTTTTAAGGCTGAATTCGATCTTAAGTTAAATAATGTGTAAAAAAAATACTAATTTTAGGCTATACAAAACCATGTTAGTTTTATTTAAAAAATAAAACAATTATTGTAGATATAAAAAATAAATAATTCTTTTTAAATTTAAATCATGCAAATAAAAGTAATATTGATTATTAAATATAGTTATTTGATGTAAAAGACTTTAAAATATTAAACATGTTTAATAAAATTAATATCCAATGAATTAATTCTAATCTCACAAACCAACTTTACCCCATTTGATGGAACAAGTTAAATAGTTCAAATCAAAACAACTTTATTCAATTTAATTAGATCGTATTTTTTTATTAACTAAATCCTATTAATTTATTATTTGGACAATATTTTTTTAATAGTTTTAATTTTAGTAACTCTAGTTAAAACATTAATTATATATATACACCCCAAAAAAAAAGTAAGATATTTATAGGGAAATACGCTCTTAAATAGGTGAATCCCCTTAAATTGTGTGATGTGCCAAACTTCAGATGAATCTTCACAACATCTTTTTGTTGATTGTATCATTGCTCAACGGGTGTGAGCTCAATGTTTCAGATGGATTGGGATTATGTTTGTCCAACATAACGATTTGAGAGTCATTTTGAGAATTTCGTCTTGTCACACGATTCATATAAACAGAACTTGGTTTGGAAAGGTATGTGGGCGAAAGTTGTGTGGTGTATTTGGGAGCAACCGAATCATATTGCCTTTAAGAAAGGGGTAGTAGATGCGGAGCAGATTTTCTAAATGACATAACTAAAGTCATGGCTATGGATGAAACACAGACTAAGTGCCTTTAACTATCCCTTCTCCGATTGGCATATGAATCATGTTATTTGCATTAAAAGCATCTTGTGAGAGGAAGGGTGTGGTAGGGGTGCTCGCTGTAGAACCAGTTTCAGGGATAGGTAGATGTGCTATGCTCATTCATTATGGACCTTAAGAGGAAGGGGGTGGTAGGGGGTTTAAACAACTACTTTTTTGTAGTACCAGTCCAGGGACATGCAAAGGCGATGTGCTCTTTCAATTTGCATTTAATTCCCTTTCAAAGGGCGTCTCATAACTCTCTATAGTCATAATTATAGTGCTAATCTTTTATCCTGTGATGGTTGTTACACTCTAGCACTCAACTCGTCCACTGTTTTATCCAGTGTGGAGGTGGTTTTTTATTATGGTATTCTCTGTTTTTGTGTGGTGTTGTATAGCTGATTTGTATTCATGGTCTCACTAGTGCAAAAAGAAGAAAAGGATACGCTTTATTTAGTGCGGCTTTTGCACTACCCGCTTTCGTAAAAAACGCGGTGACATTTTTGAAATTATTTTGATTTACGAATGCGGTTATTTGAATAGCTGCATTCGTAAATCAAAGCACTTGATTTACGAATGCGGCTATTTGTATAACCGTACTTGTAAATCAAAGCGCTTGATTTACGAATGCGACTATTCAAATAACCGCATTCGTAAATCAAAATTCTTTGATTTACGAATGCGGTTTTACCTTTAGCCGCATTCGTAAATCCTTTTTTACCCTAAATTTTGAAGCGCGCCACACACAATTTCAAA